>Ga0315914_1002100_pt1 | contig 30456 bp, 15 predicted proteins | sample MpolenodulesMG_FD_203920 | JGI IMG/M metagenome (GOLD analysis project Ga0315914, IMG submission 203920) | Medicago polymorpha root nodule microbial communities from Los Angeles, California, United States - elongated nodules | ecosystem: Host-associated > Plants > Roots > Nodule | place: USA...
TCAAATAACAATAAAAAGGCTCCACAGCATAATTCCAAAATTGATACATAAGGAATGAAAATAAATATAACTAATTCCCATCCCGTACGTATCAGAGCCCTAGACAGTTAAGCCACCACACCTACTACTCGGAATTACCTACACGTTACCCACGGTCGAGGCAACATTCAAACAGAAGGGTGAGACAAATTATGCTAGTAATTCCCAAAGGTACTAGACAAGAAGTTGTCCATTCTACTATTAACTCTTCCTATCTTTGGGATTTTTTGTGAGGTTCTTACACTAACAAAAAACATGAGGCTTCTAAATGGTGCATCAAATTCAGATATTTTAGAAAGACAATTAATTTCTGATTGGGTACTTAGTATTGGGGATGTGACAATTGGTGAGAGCACTTATCCAAATATATTAGAAAGCATGAGTAATATAACTTATTTTTGAGACATGGCCAGATTAGCTCTAAAGAATTCAATTGTTGAACAAATAAACGATTATATGTTGGATATGATTCTAGGTGAAGCAAAAATTTATTTGAGTTATGATTTCCCGATCTCACGAAGCAAGGATGGCTATCGATTGATGATGTCCACACTCCTGAATATCTTAACACAATTAATACATCTGGTCTTCCAAATCAGAAACTAAGATTAAAAGTTGTAGTTCCAGTGATGTTGTTAAGGAATATAAAGCAAAGATCAGGATTATGAAATGGTACAAGACTAATAATATCAGGATGGATAAATTTGTGCTTGAAGGAAAAGTCATATCTGGAAGTAACATAGGCGAGAAAGTTTTTATACCAAGATTATCTCTTACACCTTCTGACGTTAGGATTCCTTTCAAATTTCAACGGAGACAATTTTCGATAGTTGTTTCATTCGCAATGACTATTAACAAAAGTCAAGAACAATCTTCAAAGAATGTTGGGATATATTTGCCAAGTGTTGTGTTCTAAGATGGTCAGCTTTACGTTGCACTTTCAAGAGCTACTTCCAAAAATGGGTTGAAGATTCTTATTACCGATGAAGATGGTCAAGATACCTATGTGACTTCAAATGTCGTAAATAGAGAAGTATTTCGTAATGTCGGATAGTTTATCTTAAATCTATAATCAATACTTTATATTGTTGTATTGTGAACAAATTACGTAACTAATGTAACCATTATGTGATTAATTTATCGTATTTCCCATTACATGAACTATGATATACATTGATTAAATCGTAACAAATTGACCTAATCATATAAACATAATATATAATGTGTAACTTATTTGCGATTGTTTCATATGGTCTAGTAACATATGAAAAATATAAGAATCAGTTCCATAGTCAAATCCCAAAAAAAACAGACATATAAATAATAGTAAAAAAGTTTATTATTTTAATAAATATCATGTATTGTTTTAATACATGTATATGTTAAGGTATTTTAGTAAATATAATATATTATTCTTTCAAAAAAATGTAAATATAATATATTACTTTGAGTAATTTTTAAGGTATTTTAGTTTTTTTTATAGTAGGTATTTTAGTATTAAATGTATTAGTGTCTATGCCGCAAAAATTTGCCGCGCTTCAGCCCCGCGCCATTTTTTGGGTTGGTTGCGCCGTAATCCTGCAAAGTTTTTTGATACTATTATTTGAACCCCACCAAAAATTGAATCTTGGATCAATCCCTACTTGTATGTCAAATCACAAAGGGAGAAAACATAAGTGTTAAAATCACTCAAAAATGGGAGCAAAATCGCATACTTGGGAGGCTAAAAGTGCAAAGATGTCTTGAAATTTATAATAACATGTATTATTCCATTCGCCATTAATAATAACATGAAAAAGATAAGAATCAATTCCATAATAAAATCCCAAAAAACAAAGACATGTGATTTTAAACTAATAATTGCATAATGTTTGAATGAGATCTGATCCAAAATCAATTTCATGGACAATAGGGTCTACCCAAACGAGCCCTATGACTTGGTATATTGAAGTGCCTAATCCTTCCTTCTTGTTCCCTCAAATAACCTTCACAAAGAAAAGCCTTTGAAAATTGATCCTCAACTTTCCTATCAACATCATGAACAAACACATCAGTATCCCCATTTTCTCTATTCCTAGCAATCAAACCAGCTGTATAAATAGCACTCATCCTCCCCGGCGCGCCATCGAAGTACCCCGTTGGTGCATCCACCATGATCACATCCCATTCCACATCATAAATTTCACTTGGAAATCCTTTAAGTGCTAATCCACATTTTGAAAATCTTGGGTCAGAAACTTTTTTACAATCCTCTTGTTCCATTCCAATTTTCATTAGTTCATCACTTTGATGTACTTTTGTATCATACACAACATGATATGATTCCAACGTTGAGAACTTGGATTGGATTTGTTCAATCCATGTCTTGTCTTCTTCAAGGAAAACGGTCCGGCCACCGTAGTTTAATGATGTCCACATGAGACTATCATGACCTAATCCGAAGACTAAGAAGTTGCAAGGTGATTTTTTTTGAAGAACTTTGGCTGAGACTGAGATCTCTTGAATTGTTTGTTGAGGGGTGATTTTTGTTGTTGCATAATGGATTAATGCGTTGGCTAATGATGGAGGGTTTTTTGTGCATGTTGGTGTTATAGGGAGTGAAGGACATTCAGATTTTGTGATTTTTTCTGTTTCTTGTGATGAGATTTTTGAGTCATTGTTTGTGTTTGAAGTTGTGGTGGGTGGTTGAGTAAATGAGAAAATGGATGATTTGAATAGCATGATGAAGAGAAAGAGAAATACAAGAGAGATGATCACTAGTTTGAGATTGGATGAGAGTTGTGTTTTGGATCTCATGGTTTCAATTTGATTATTTTGATAGAAGAAAAAAAATGTATGTTTTGGATCTCAACTATTGAGGAATAGATATATCATATGAGTTCTATTTTGAACATTTATGTGAGAGAGGGAGGTGTTTGTTGGAAAATGAAAATGTGAATTTGCTTGAGAGTAAAGGTGAAGGAAATGTGTAAGAATCATAAGCTCATAGCAAAGGATTGATGATATTGACTTTTGAGGTGTCATATATTGTTTGGATTGCACCTACTAAAGTATTCATTTGGTGAGAATAAAACACCTAACGTTTGGTAGTGTTTGGAGATTGTGGAGGAGTCATGGTGTATTATATAGATTTAATTCAAGGAGAATTCTTTTGTATTTTAAAATAATTAAATGTAAAGAAATAGTATAAAATGAAATGAATGTACGTTACAAAATTTTAGAATATCATAGTACTTATCCTTAACTTAATTAACATGTTTTCTAATATAAATATTTTTTATTTCAATTAATTATAATTTTCAGATGTTTGAAAATATTGACTTTAAATTTGAAATTTTAAAATAATTTAAAAGTTGAATATATTATTTATTGTGATAATTGGTGGTGTAAAAAGTTTTACATCAACTGTGCATACAGTTTATGGTAAAGAAAATAACAGTGGCAACGTTGTAAGGTGACAAAGTAAGTACAAGTGCCTCTCAAAAAAAAAAAGTAAGTACAAGTGATATGATATAAATTGGAAAATATATTAATAATTCTAATAATTTTGTTGATTAAATATGAAGGAACGAAATTTGGGCCCCGTGACTATGACGAGAAAGCTACTTGGGTGTAATATTTAATCGACAAGATCTGAATACATTTTTTTTTTTTTGAGGGAAGATCTGAATACATTTGATTCTTTAAATATTAGTTAAATTTGGTGGATCACAATAATAATATTTTTCGATTGTTTTCAATAATGAATGGAATGTCACTAGTGTCAAGGATGTTTCACGTGCAATGCAATCATCCCATTTAATAAGAAGAAAGAGGCAAATACAAATAAAAAATATTTTGACATATTGACATAAATGAAAAAAATAAAATAAAAATAATTTAGTCAAATCATTTAATTTTTTTTTTTATTTTTTATGTGTGTCAAACCATTTTATTTGTGTCTGTAATCAACTAAGTATTTTTCAAAAAAAATAAAATAAGTGACTTGTTAATTTTGAAAAGAGAACTGATTGAAAATATCAAAATTTTAATGTGAAATATGGTGTTGTACATGTAATTTGATTTGAGAAATGTTATAACAAGTAATTTTAGAGTATTGTTTAATAAATTAAAATAGATAAATTTTGTACAAATTTATTATTTTATTGAGACAATATTTTTTGTTTAGATTTTCTTAAATAATATCGTTAAAACAATTGTTAGCAAGAGTCTAATGAACTTAACTCTGTTGAGATATGATATTTTATATATTAGGTCCGAAGTTTGAATCTCATATTGCCTATTTTTCACTTTAAGAAATAAATTTTTAGTCACTAAATCACTTGAAGAAAAAAAAATTGTCACATGATCCTTAAATTTTATGTGTACTTTTGATATGTGTAAGTTGTAGTTTTGTACATGATGAAAAGTAAGAGAGATAAAAGACAATTATTTTGAAAATTGAATAAATAAATACATCATCCGATCACTATTATAAATAAAATTTAATATTTTAAATTCATTCATTAAATGATTTATGTGGTCTATAATAAAGATTATATAGATATCATTAATTAAATAAATCTAAAATATAGATTTTTGTTTGTAATAGTGATTGAAAGATGTATGTCTTGTTTGTCTAGCCGTTGTTAATTTATCATAATTGTTTGGTCAAAAAAAGTTGTCATAATCGTTTTTTTTTTTGAGGAAAATTGCAATCTCAATTTCAATTGAGGAAAACATGACACGTGGAAAAGGCTCAAATTTATTTCTAATACATACTCCTATCAGTTATTTATTTCAGAAATAAAAAATAATAATAATTGTTTATCCCACTCCTCCTTTTTCGGTTTCAACAACACACACCCTTCACCTGTTTCCATCATCTGCTTTGTCACAACTTACAACCACTTGCCGCCTCCTATCTTAACTTATTTCCTCTTTCTCTGTGACTGTTGTGTTGTGTTGTGTTTGCAGCTTAATACTTAAAGTTCAAACTTAATCCTTAACCAATTTGAGTTGATATGGGTTAAACATGAATTGAGGCATAAATAGACCAATTTTTGTATGGGATAAACAAATCCATTAACACCCACCTATGATATAACTAAGATAGAAGGCCAATCAGCGACGACGACACAAAGACGAGTAGTAATAGTGATGAAAACTTCATGTTTGGCAACATTACTATGGCAGCGGTACGGCGAAGTTATGAGGTGTGGTCCGCGACGATAATGTGTTTTGCAAGGCCAGCGAGAGAGGAGGAAAGGGCATGGTTTTCTATTAAAATAAAATAAATAAATCATTGAATGAATCAGAACCATTGATTTTTAAATTTACACATGTCATGTTTTCATGAATAGAAATTGAGATTGCAATTTCCTCCCTAAACTTTTTAAAATTAATTTTTGAAGTGCAGAATTTAAGTCCAACCTATTCATAACTGACATAATGAGTTTCTTTAAAACTAATCCAATTCGTCAAAATGGATAGATAAATTTAATTGACCTGAATTTTATAAGAGCATATTTCTTTGACCACTTATATCCTAATTAATAAGTGTATTTATAGCCATTAAAAAAAGTGTATTTGTAGCAATTTTTTACTAATTAATTTCATAATAAAAGTGTATTTATAGCAATTTTTAGTAATTAATTTCATAATAAATGACACAAATTAAAACATTTCTTAATAATGCCTCGGAAGTACACTATATCGGTTATTTAATGAACGTAAAATGTGAATTTCGCTTATACTTGAGACTAAAAAGAGTATAGTTCACATGCTAAAATACGAGATCAAACAGACAATTTTTCATTTCTCTGCACTTTATATGTATAAGTTTCGCCGCTAATCACGTTCAAAAATAAATAACAAATGCATTAGAATAATCATTACTATTTCATTTGTCAAAAAAACAGTAATATTTCATGTTTGGTAGTACAAAAATGAATTTATTGATTTTTATTAGGGAAATGCTAATTTATCAAGGCATCAATGATAGAAATTATGCATTTGAAATTGTGTCAATTTATTTCTTCAAAGATTGAAATTTAGTTTTTTTCAATAAATATTTTCTTTTTGTAGAAATCTTAACATGTGCCCTAAGGTCTAACAACATAAGTTAGCATGACTTTTTATTGTATATGGTTTGCTTATCAATTGACTTATATTTTTTATTGGCTTAATTGTTATTTTCGTCCTTTAACTATTTAATTAGTATCACTTTGGGCTCATAATTAAAATTTCTTCCGTTTTGGTATTTTAAGTTTATCTCTGTTACATATTTTAGTTTTTTCCGTTAGTTTTATTAAAAAAAAACGTTAGGGTTTGTTAGATTATCATCTTCATTCAACTTCTTCATCATCTTCCTCATCCACCTTCATAAAAACATTCAACATAAAACCATAAGAAGAAAAAACCTAGAAAAACCAATAAACTTCTTCCTCTCACTCTCTCCTCTCACATGGCCTCTCTCACCGGAAAATCAAATTAACCTTTAAAGTTTGAACTTCCCCAATGCTATGAAAATCTTCACTCACCCCCAATTTCATTCCATCCAAGTTTGGTTCACCCCCAAATTCGATTTTACAGATTTTTAAGATCCAGAGATATTGATCTCTTAGGAACTGCAGCACCATTTGGGTTAGCCTTCCTATGTCCATGAACAATCAATCAACACTACATACAACCCGAACCAAAATTCACACAATTTTTACTTGAGTATAATTTTTTGGGTTAATAGGTCTTTATCCCCCTGTAATATAGGTCATTTTCGGTTTTTCCCCCTGTAAAATATTTTTGTTTTGATTTACCCCCCTAATAGGCCAAACAAAAACCAATTTTATTTTTTTTTCAAGAATTTTTTCGTTTTTGTTTGGCCTATTAGGGGGGTAAATCAAAACAAAAATATTTTACAGGGGGTAAATCAAAAAAAATATTTTACAGGGGGGAAAACCGGAAATGACCTATATTACAGGGGGGTAAAGACCTATTAACCCTAATTTTTTCGATAGAATAACATTTTTAAGATCTAGTGTTTCAGTAGCTGCTACAAAAAAATTCAGAGAACTTCAACTTTATTTTCTTAATCGATTTGGGTTGAGATCTCAATTTCTCCCAAACTTCTTCTTCTTCTTCCTCTTCTTCTTACCCTCTAATTCTCACAACCCTGATCTGTTGTTTTTGCTACTCATTTTTCTAGTTGTTGTTACTACTGGGTTGTTGTTGTTATTGTTTGTTGGTTTGCTGGATTGTTGTTGTTGTAGGTTGTTATCGTTGGGTTGTTGTTGATGGGTTTTGTTGTTATTGTTTGTCCTTGCTGGTGGGTTTTGTTGTTGATGGTGTTCTTCCAATTTTCCAAAAATTGATGAACCCTGATGTTTTTTTTATTAATAAAACTAACGAAAATGACCAAAATGTGTAACGGAGATAAACTTAAAATACCAAAACGGAACAAATTTTAATTATGAGACCAAAGCGACACTAATTAAATAGTTAAGGGACGAAAATAACAATTAAGCCTTTTTTATTTAAACAAATTGATTTGACGAATTGAAGCTTGGGTATGAATAAAAATGGAGTTAGGGTTTTGAAATTTGGGGGAGCATGGTTTGAAAGGATGAGGAAGATGAAGTAGAACACAACAGGTCCACATAAAGATGAGTCATCAGTTTTTTAACTGGCATGTCATAAGTTTTTAAGGTTTCTTTGGCGAAAGGCTATGTCGAAACAATTTGTCAACTTAAAGGTATGATATGTTACAAAAATAACTTAAAGGACTAATTCGTTACAAACGTGAAACTTAAAGGACATCTGGTGTAATTTGACCTAGAAAATAATATTCAATATATAAAATTCAAATATTACATAATATTTTGTGACTTTTTTTTAAAAAAAAGCTAAGAAAATATATTAAACGAATAACAAATGTCCCTCTAGCACAAGGCGTAACAGAGAAACAAAGAATTAAAGTATGTTACAACATAAAACTACTACAAGCACAACATCAGAATAAACTTAGGAAACTGCCTTTAAACATATCAAAGGATTCAGCCTCCAAGAAGGTAATCAAAATCAAACAATACATAACGTGCTTTTAACCACCAAAATGAAGGATTGCGCTTTTAAACCCCCAAATTGGAGAATATGATTAGATAAATTCCCATGAGGAGCCAATGCAAAACTTAAACAGCCTGAAGTATAATTCCAAAGACGACCATAAAAGTTGCATTAGAAAAATAAATTATCTATGTCTTCCAAACAACCCCAATCAGTCGAGCAGTGAATATTTGATGCAGCAATAATATTTCTCCTAAATAAATTGTCCTTTGTTGCAATCCAATTTAATAATAAGCGCCAAATAAAAATGTTAACCTTCAAAGGAATCGTCTTAAGCCACAAAACATGGTTGCCATTAGAGGTGGCAAAAATACCCATGCCCACGGGTACCCATGGGTAAAATCCGTCACGGGCACGGGGCGAGTAGCTAAGCGGGTATCCACGGGTATAATAAACGGGTATTTGACTACCCATTATTATATGGATACAGACACGGATTTGATTGTATCTATACCCACGGGTACCCATACCCGATAATAAATTAAGTAAATTACTAAAATATCTTTATATATCTTATCTTATTACTTAAAGTTGTTATCTTATTAAAGGAAATTTTACCATCCACCTAAGATTCCTCATTAATAATCTATTTTTATTTTTAATTTTTGTAATTCATCTTATTAAGTTCACCGTTTCCACTTCATTCACATCATAAAACATATGGATTATATAAGAATCATGAATTTTCTATGGATTAGATAAGAATCATGAATTTTCTATGGATTATGTATTGCTTAAAAAAAAAGAATGAGTTATGTATGGATGTTTAAAAGTTGAAGTTTTTTAGTAATTAAAAAAAAGTTATTATTTGTACCAAAAAATAAATAAATTCAGAGTTCCATTGGTACCCATGAATACCCATGGATACTTCAATACCCACGGATACCCACTTGAGTTAACTCACGCAGGTGTTAAACATGAAAAAACAACCTGCTTGAGTTAACTCACGCTGAGTATAACACCTACGCGAGTTAACTCACACAAGGTTATTTTCGGAAGTTCAGTTGGGAGCGAGCAAAACTTGTTGGAAGAAGAGCATTTTCCTAACCCCAAGAGCCTTTAGATGAGATGACACAAATCTCTTCTGGCTTAACCAAGGTCCTGGTTCGAATCCAAGCTTGGACATGCAACAACATTAAAACTCTTAGAGAGGATTTGCCGTCCATTTAGGTCCCACAAGGTTCGATGAATTAGTCTCCCTAGTTGCGCATGCGGAGGATACCCAGTTTACACAAAAAAAAAAAAAAAAGTGAGTCTGCTGGAATCATCTTGAGGCACCGTGTTTTCGGCAAGCCACCCGTGATACCAAACATGCATTAAACCAATTGAACAGAGTTCTGTAGGACTCTCATAATTGAAGTTATCATAATTTTCCTTCTTTTTGGCACAATATAGCCACTGATCTAAGTCCCTAAACAAAAGGTTTAACTAGTCCAAGAGGCAAAATAATCTGACCAGAATATCTAGGAAACAATGTTAAGAGATGCATTCAACTTAACCATTTTGAATAATCAGTTCTTTACAACTTTCTGTTGCATTTATGTACCTGTGATTTTGTTCATCACATATTAATAGGATTTGCAGTGATTTGAAAGAACAAAAGTTTTTCATTTGAAGAAAGTGGAAATTATACATTAGCCGCCGAATAGGTTTCAAACAAATAAGGTAAGATCACCTTGTAGTCCCCAGATTGAAATCCAGTGTTGTGATCAACAAAGTAAGGAACCTGCAGAGATCCACTTTCATATTCATGTAAGGATTTAAATTGATAAAGTAGAGCATGACCAAGAAATATCAGAAAAACGCTAGCAAGATACGGAATAAGTGCCAAGTATTATTCAACCATTATTAAACATAACAGGTTAGTACTTTAGTTCTTCTAAAATGAACGGTTCAATTTCAATAAAAAAAGTTAAGAGTTTATAACACATGATTTATGAGAAAATGAAGGAAGTGGATTTCAACAAGGTCATAGATTGTTACACATTTGCATGTATTTTACAAAGCCAAATCATCCTTGAGAAGGGTGCCTAGTGTAGTACAAATACAGTGATATGCCGGCAAAAAAATCCAGAATTTCCAACTGTGGAAAATAACCAAAAGATGTATGTATTAAAGTTATATGCAATTTAAGTTAAATATAAATTCTTACCTCTTTAGATCCAGAAGCATCGAAGAGTAACTTCATTCGTCGTGATCCTTCTCCCACATTTTGAAGAACATAAGGAAGTTCCAATTCGCATAATGCCTCACGCACAATACGAGCATCCTAGAAAAAAGAAATTTGAAATGCATAAAGTTAGAAGAAGATATATACCCAAAAACAAAGTACGAAATTAAGATAGTTGATTCTACTAGGGCACAGGTCAAAACATGACAAATCTTATGATCCTAAATACTAACCCCATTGTTACAAATCAAATGCATGTCATGAGCATATTATATGAATGTGTTCTTTCCATCAAAGTTCAATTGAAAGGAAGTATAAAGAAATCAAGGTTGAGAACATAGACCAAGTGTATGTTTGGTTTCACGGTAGGGAGAGCCGAAAGTGATTTGAGACACATATAATTGATTTTGACATGTTTGAGTTACTCCAAATGTGATTTTTATACTCAAATTTATTTTTCAATTCACTTTTAAATCATTTCACATTCAACTTTGATTCACTCGAAATCAATTTTTGTCACAGAAGAACCAAACACACACAAAGTCCTCTACATGTTTGCATTTCCTCCATAAATTGGAGATAGAAAAACATTATCTTACCGGGTTATTTTCATAGGAGAACAGCTCCAGCTTTCTAGGAGGAGGTTCAACCTTAGAACGTTCCCACAGTGTCATTCCTCTACCTGCTCGTAGAATTGTTGGCATCCATCCAGTGAAAATAGTGCTGCGCAAGAGTAAGTTATTATGAGGAAATAAATCAAACATTGATCAACCCATGAAACATATGAAATTTGAACTCAGTTTTCCTCCCCTAAAATATTTATACCTCTCTAAAAGTCCCAATGATGGACTTCTCCCTTCTCCATATCGCTCGAACAAGTATTTTACAATATCGCCTACAACAAGAAACCAAGAAAGCACACAACATTCAATGGATTGAATTAGTTAAAATCATTAACAATAGACCATTATGAAGAATTAATCCAAACTAGTTAACAACTACAAAAAATATAAGTAGAAAGAATAAGGAAAAAGCGTCCTTTCTAACTTACTGCTTTCATACATGGAAACACCACTATTTTGATCAATGAGGAAAGGAAACCTACAAAAAGGACAACATTGTGAATTTTGTGACTTATTTTAAACAGACAAAATATTTTAAAAGATAAGGAGAACGAATTACACCAGTAATGAGTATGTTGAAAATGCATACTTGCAACAAAAATGTAATAGAAATCAAGATGCAAGTCCTATTGAAGTTGTTATTACAGGATCAGTCAGCATATAAAGTACAAAAATAAAATCTAAAAATTTGAGATGAGATGCCGATATGCCCTGAGAACAGTTAGTTAGAATTCCATTTTAATTTGAGATGGTTATTAAGCCGCCATAAAATTCCATTTTGCAGCCAACATGTAAAAATTGGCCAGGGAAGTTGTCAAAAAATCTACCACTGCAATCTGCCATGGCGCCATCATGGTCAATATGTTTGACAACACTGGACGAAACAAATATTTTTCTCTATTCCAACATGAAAATATCAAAACCATAGAGTGATAACTCCTTTCTATTCCATTTAAATCCACTCCATTCCATCACAAAGTATTTTTGGAAGAAGAGATTGCCATTGTCAACACAATAAAGTATTTTTCGTCTTTTCCCAATATCTTTTTTCTCATGTATCTCAAAACTCAGAATCTGTTTCTGATTCCTAACAGATACCCCTAAAAAACAGCTTTTGATTTTCAAGACTCGGCAATACTACAATAAAATTAGCAGCACTCAACAGGTAAAAAGAAACAAAACAATATCATAAAGATAAAGAACAACATACATCTCTTTGCCACCAGTTTTTCTGACCACCTCTCTGTGTCTTACAGAACCTTTAGGACAAGGATATACCTATTAATAACACCAACAGTAGTAATATTACCATAAATCAATTCTCATCTCACAGGTAAGTATAAAAATTTAATTAAAATTCTTTTGATTTTTATTTTTAATACCAATGGTCCAACAGGAGTTGGTGTGCAGCACCAACACTTCAGATTGAAAGTGTGTCCAGTGTCGGACACCGACCCGACACTGACACGACATTGACACATGCGGTTACATTCAATTACTTCTATTTTCTCAAATTATTAATGGTGTTGGCGTGTCAATCATGCGTCCCGTATCCATGCATGCGTCAGTGTTTCATAATTGATAGCATAAGGATTAAATTGTTCAAAAGCTAATACTAGATTCAACTGTTGTAGAAAAGACCCCGAAACCATGGAGCATGTTATAATGGCAATGAATAACAGTGCTCCAATGAGAAGACAAAACTCATTCAAAAGAACAAATTGTGGTGTGTGTGATGAATCTGTGGCTAACCTCTACAGAAAGATCTAGTTCAGTCATGGCCTCTCGTACTCTTCTACAAAAAGGGCATGCCTCTGTTAACAAATAGTACGGAAGATTTAAAAAGGGACAATTGCCAACTTCAATGATAAAAGAATAGTAGTAAAAACCCAAAAAATAAAATTTTGAGAATCTTAGTATCAATAAAGATTCAGTTGTAGTACTAGTAAATGAAACTTCTTCTAAAATGGTATAGCATTATCAACATTTAGACCATGCCTGATTCTTACACTAAAAAGAAATAAACTAACTTCTGGAATGTTGACAAATTTCAATAACTAAGTCAAAAAAGAATACAAAAAATGTTTGCTTGTTATTAGCAATAGCATCACCAATGATTCTTAGTAGCAGCAAAAACATACCAAATTCAAAAAGCTGCAAACTAATAGGAGGTTCTGAAGCTATCTCTTTACTCGATGCACTTTCAAATGCAGATTTTCTTCCCCATGCAAACCTTGATGTACTGGCCAAGGAAGATGTCGCTAGCTATCATCATCATAAAAACTCAAGGAGGTTTAGTCAATTACACTGTGCATGAACATGTTTTAGAATATTTTGGCACAAAAATTTCCTTCTTCCTAGTTTTTTCAAACATTTAAGAAGCCTTTTACTACACATGTACTACTACATACACTTGTGATAAAGTAAAATGCATTACCATGATTTCAATACCAATAGTTCCTGTTCAGAAAAAAAATACCAATAGCACTATAATAGGGCTAAGGGCTCTGGATTTCAAGAATTTTGTTTATTCTATCTATTTTGCTTCATTCATGAATTTTGTTTATAATTAATAAAATTCACGATTTTGGTCTTTTAGTTTTGAAAATGTTAGACAATTTCTTCACCTATGCATCTGGCATTGATTTTTTATGATGTTAACAAGTGAGATATGTTGGTGCTTTAAGTGTGAACACGAGTCCCACATCACATTGGATAGAAAAGTGGATGTTAAGCAACGTATAAGTGAGAAGACTCGTATATCCAATGACTTAATATTATTGTTTGGTGTCCAAATCCACATGCGTGGTTGCTCAAAGCCCAAGGGGATGATCCCTGAGCTGTCATCATCAACTGAGCTATCACATAAATATCTCACTTGCCACATCATCAAAACTTAGTCTCAAAAGACATTTTGAGAATGGAGTAACCAAAATGTGAATGAGCCAAAATAGAGGGACAAAGGTTGTATTAAAGCCTTAACTTATAGACAAAAATGTTGTCAAAACTGATAGACATTTTAGGAATCTTGATAGAGGCCATGGAAGAGAGAAATTATTCAAACTGAATAAATTTTGGGAAAAGTGAATATATGAAAGGGGACAATGAGATTCATCAGGTGTGTTTGATTTGTTAAAAAATAGGGGAATGTACTAGACAACTATTTTGTACCATGTTTGACAAAATATATAGGGGATTGGACACAATGGAGTACAAAAAGTTGTCCAGTACAATTCTCAGTACATCCTGTTTTGCAAATCAAACGAACAATAACTAACTCATAACTAGTGTAACTAATTTATAAGCAACCATGTATATCTCTAATAATGCATAAACTTGTTAAAAGGGTCAGCTCACCTCCAATGCAAAATTACGTTGTCCAGAAGGATCTCCTCCCTGCGTTACAGAAGCAACAGATGAGAAACAGTAACAACAAATAATAATTATGTATGAATAAGAAAAATAAAAATACTATATTCAAAAACAAATTATGTCATGCAAATGAATTAAATTGGTGGAATTCAAATTTGAGCATAGAGAGTTAAGAAAGAAGAGTATTACAGAGAAAAGCTTGAGCAAGGGACAGAGAAAGGAGAGAAAGGAGGAAGGAGTTGAAGTGGATTGTTGTGGTACGTCATCTGAATTTGATTTTGCATGAATTTTGAATCTGTTAATATTGGTGTTGCATTTTAGTTTAAGACTTGGAATTGGTATGCTGTGTGAGGTTATGCTGCAGTGGAAGGACATGTTCTGTTTTATTTTTTGGGGGCGGGACACCCAACACAAGACACAACAACAAGTCTTTTAAGATATTTTTTTATGTATTTGTTTTTGTTCTCCTTTCCCAGAAGGTTAGTTTAGGTAATTTGAAATATAAAGGCTCACACCAACGTTATCACATCATGTCTTATGAAATATGAAACAATTTCTTATCAACTAAACAAATATTTATTTCATTTTTAATCTAAATTTATATAATCTAATCTAATCGTAAAATAATATTCTATTGAATAAATATATCAACTCTACCAATTTTCAAAATCTATTTTAAAATAAATAAATATGAATTTGAGATTCAAACATCCATTCTTGCATATCATTATTATAAGTAAAAATTAATATTTTAAATTCATTCATTAAATGATGTATCTGATATATAATAAACATCATATACATTGTTAATTGAATGATCTAAAATGTTATTTTTGTTTATAATAGTGATTGTACGTATAATGTCTCTATGTCTTTTTTTGTTGGTTGGTCTAGTAGCCTAATGATTGAAACTCGACAGTTAAACGTGGAGAAGTAGGGTGTCCGGAATTCGAACCATAAATTATGGAATGTCCCTCTTCAGCAGAATTGAACAGTGATTGTTGTGTGTCTCTAGAAAGTGGAAGGAAATGATGAGAGGAGCATTATTGTCCCTCTTCCGCAGCAAGACCAAGTCACCTCCTCTTTTCTTCTCAACATCATCAACCTCTAAACTCAACATCTTCGATCGCCAACTCAAACGCAAACAGGTAGCTACCTTTTTCTCTAATTTCATTCATTATTTTCACGATGTTGTAATTGTAATTGATGCAGCGTGATCGTGCCTCATGGTTAATGCCTCAAACCGATCCTTTACTTCACACCGTTGCTGATAATCTTTTAGATCGCTTGCAGGCAGGTTCCTTCCTTCCTTACCCTCATTCTGAATAACTAGTAAACTACCTTATAGTGGATAATCTTTAAGAGCCCGTTTTGATTAGGCTTATTTTGAGCTTAGCTTATGCAAACATGTAAGCTTTTATGTATTATTCATAAGTTTGTAAATGTAGTTTATGAAAAAACAGTTTTTAATAAATTAACATAGAAACTTATTTATTTGCATAAGCTCAAAATAAGCCTAATCCAAACGGGCCCTATAAGTTACTTGAATTAGCTTACCAAAAAACATTGTAAGCTAGAAGAAATAAGCTATAAACTATAAGCTCAGGAGAAAGTGACAATTGCGAAACATGTATTTTTAAGTTAAATGAGCTTATAAGACATAAGTTATAAGCTAAAAAATGGGATTTGCCAAACATAGTACTGACGTTATCAAGATCCATTAAAAATCACGTCACATGCCCAATAAGTTGGCATAAGAGACAAAATTTGAATTTGTAGGGTTTGAATCAAAACAAAAAAACTTTGTAGGTCTAATACCAAAAGACACGATAACTGCAAGAGCTAAAGTCGTGTTTAAACCATTATATTATTATGGTATGAGTATGCTTTTAGTTCTACAAATATAAATTTTTGTTTTGTTTTTATTTCTTGTAAATATACAATTTTTTGCTTTTGGTTAATGGTGTTTTGTTTTAGTATCTGCAAAGTTTGTTTATATTGAAAGTGGTCATTGTAATATTCATTTTAGGGGGCTAAAATCAAATATTCTACACATTCCAAGGACCAATTTCAATATGAAAAGTGTATGTTTGGTTTTGAGTGAATATATTTTGTAAAATTGGTTCTAGTTTGAAGTGAGTTGAGAGGTAAAGTGATTTATGTTTGGATACATTCGTGTAAGAGTGAGTTGAACAATAAATTTAAATGTTAAAATCAATTCTAGAATCAAAACTCCAAATTCTAGCTTCAAGTAGAATCAATTCTCCTCAAGATCAACCAAACATGTCAAAATCAATTCTACACCTCCAGGATCAATTTCTCTAGAAGTGAAACCAAACAACACTAAAGTTTGTAGGTGATGTAACTGAAGAACAAGGACTAAAAGATAAACATTAAATTTATAGCGACTAGAACCAAAACTCTTGATACTTGTAGATGACTATTTGCATATTTAAGCCTATTATTATCAGTATGGCTATTATCAACTTCAATTAATCTCTGTTGTTTTCTGTTTAGGACTGTAAGAAGACTTTTCCTTCAGCTTTATGTTTGGGAGGCTCATTGCAAGCTGTCACACGTTCTATTCATGGCCGCGGTAATGAATTAACTTCATCCAGTGCCTTACTCTACATTGCAGTAGTACCATGCTTTAGAATTGTAGTGTAGCAGCAACACGACTATTTTCATGTAGGTCCCACCACTTTGAGAATGAGTAACATTACTCTCATGATTTATTATTAGAGTATTGAAAAGATGGTAACAGAGAGTGTGTTGCTTGTTGCTCCAATAGTATCTATTATCAATGAAAAACCAACACAGACTCAACACCAGCACTGACACATAGACACTGATAATAATTTGAAAAAATGAATGTTTTTTAAACGTAACCACATTTGTTGGTGGTGTGTCAGTGTTAGACACCAAACATACCTTTGAATCTGAGGTGTCAGTGCTACGCAGTGATTCCCCGGCCACTGCACATCATTGGCATTCATTGCTATTGCTGTTATGCTATCACATTGATCACAGGTTTTGAATATTGTTGTAATTGTCAGCACTTTAACTTTGTTGGAAATTCCGCTCTTACTGTGGTCCGCCCCTAGCCATCTAATTGTGGCATTTGGGTTGTCTTAATTGCAGCCTTCAACACCTTCATTTTGTTGAGTTTGAAGGGGTGGATTTAGTCCGACATTGCTTAGAGATATGACCTGTGTAGTGTTTATAAAGCATGGGCAGCCCTCACCTTACAAAGTAATTTTGTAAGGATGAGTTAAGCCCAATACAAAATCTGAGAAACATTATTGCCATTCAGTTTCATTTTAGTTATCTAAACCCATCTAAATTTTAGTTTCAATTTCCATTTTGTATGTTTTTAAATTTAAATTGGGAAAATTGTGTTTTTATGTGCAAATTAGTAGTTATTTTTAGAGTTCCCTTTATATTGTGGTATGGATGAATAGAAGAATAAAGAAATTGTTCAAAAGATGGGACCATTTGACTTGACTATTTTGTGCCTCCTAATAATGCTAACGAAACCCTAATTGTGGAATGTGTTTTTCAGTTTTCAACTAATTGAGTAGGGTGACATTATTGTGAAAATGATTGATTCCAGGTGGCATAGAGAAGCTCATTGTCATGGATGCATCCCATGACATGGTACAGCGTTGTAAAAATGATTACCATGCATCTAACAACGAAACCATTGAGACGACATTTGTGGTTGGTGACGAAGAATTCTTGCCTATCAAAGAAAGGTACAAGAGTTAGCTTTGTATTTAATTATAATTTTATGCTTAATGTGTAATGATGATTTTACACATGATATTGGTTTGATATTACAAATTTCCTTTTGAATTGTGCTACATGTATCATTCCAGCTCAGTGGATTTGGTTATTAGTTGCTTGGGGCTGCACTGGACTAATGATCTGCCAGGAGCAATGATACAAGTAAACTTTCTTATACTGTTGTGGTCATTGATGTGCTTATTGGCTTGATTGGTATTTGACTTCACCTTTTTCTGTTAATCTCTTAAAAAGAGCATCAAATGATGCTAAAAAAATGCAAGGAGGCAATACTATGACATTTATTGTTCGGTTTTCTGTCTCTTTAAGAGTATGGTGGGGTAAGGGTTGGTAGAATCACTAACATATTTAAAGCACAGATTGTGTATCATGATATTTTATTGTCTTTTTAAAATCTTGTTCTGTAGTCGTTAAAAGGATCAATTTGGTGCTGTCGTAATATTTGGGCTGTCTTAGTGTAATTCAGAACATCTTAGATTACCTTATAGTTTTATCTTTTGGGTGGTTAAGGATTCTAAATATTGATCTCGGTGGATTTGGAGAAGTTTTAATTTTTGCCCTGTATAATGGCATGATAGGAAATTTCTACCGATGATCCTTCCGACATGTCTCTTATTCTTTGGTTGTTCAGCATTCCAACCAGCTTTCAGTTTGATGGTCGTTCTAGCTATCCTGTTGAGTTTATCTTTCTAGCTAAGCTCATCTCTAGGATGTTTCCAGCATCCCTCAGCTGTTTTTCTTGCCATGTCTTGTGAAGCTAATTATATATTTTCTTTTTAAATGATTTATTTGTAACAAACTTTAACCTTGATAACTTTAGTTTGAGGGGGAGTATTTAGAATACCGTGAGATACTGTCTCCGTCCCTACATATAAGAGTCCTTTAAATATTTCACATGAATTAAGAAAGTTGGTTAATTTAGTTAGTGTTATTAAATTTGGTTGCAATTTGTATTGTTTTACCTAATTACCCTTAGATTTATTGGGACTAAACATCTCACTCTTCCACCTAATTAATTTGTCTTGGGTTCATCCCCCAACTCTTTCCCAATCAGTACATGAAAAAGACGAAGTATCTAAGGGCATTTTGGATAACAAATCATTACTGCCATAGGGAATTTGGAGGGGATCATATAAAAGCAAACGTCAAATTTCTTAAAAGAATTGTACATATAGGGACTATTGGAAAAACCAAGTCCCACATTGATTAAAGATAGAGCCTAATTAGAGTTTATAAAGAGTGGCACCCCTCACCTCACAAGCCGGTTCTGTAAGGACTAGTTAGACCCAATATAAAAACCTAATAGGGACAAATCTATCTAGTATTTTATAATATTTGTAAGGATGAGTTAGGCCCAATATAAAAACCTAATAGGGACAAATCTATCTAGTATTTTATAATATTTGTAAGGATGAGTTAGGCCCAATATAAAAACCTAATAGGGACAAATCTAGTATTTATACTATTTAGGTTGTATCTTTGAATAATTTTGCATAACTTAGATAATTTCTCGGGATTGATTTCCATATTTCTTTGTATTTCATTTGTATTTTTGTTATTTAATTAGGATTAAATCTTTGTATTCATATGAATAAGGGTTAGTTGAAATTTTAGAAAAAATTTATAGTTGAATTTTGCAGCTGCAAGTCTTTGCTTTTAGCAGTATATAGAAAACTTTTATATGCAAAAAATCATTTCGTTCCTGTCATCCAAATTTCAGTTATAATGCCATATATTATTATTCTAATGCGATATTTATGTTTCACAGTCTATGTTGGCATTGAAGCCTGATGGTCTATTTTTAGCAGCTATCCTCGGAGGAGAAACGTTAAAGTGACTGTTACTATATTTTGAGATTTATTTGGAACACATGTATGGAGCAATTTTATGACATTTGTGCTGCTATCAGGGAACTCAGAATAGCTTGTACTATAGCACAAATGGAACGTGAAGGAGGAATCAGTCCCCGAATTTCACCTTTAGCACAGGTATGCATTATTGCAAAATCTATTTATTTAGTAGTTAAGATCCTTAGCATTTTGAATGAATGCAATGGTGTTTCTTTCAAATAGAATAGCGTGGTTCTGTTAGACCCCTGATTCATAATACTAAGACCCACACTTGGAGAGTATAGACAAGAAGATCTAGGATTTGTAAACAGGGGTGGGTTAACTAGTGAAGATCGGTTACACAGTTAATTTTGTTTATCATTTCATAGGTGGTAATTCTGTTCTGTCACTTTGTTACCTGAATTTTCTGAGGTAGTTATCTTAACATGGCTGAGTGGGAATTTACAGGGATCCCATAGTAATCTTTAGGGGGGACTTTTTGGGTGTCTAGTAGAAACCGATGTCACTTGCCTCGTGAGAGCTTAGCTCTGGGGATTGATGTGTACAAGTTTGCTGCATTGTTATTGTAAGCTTTGCAGAATGCAATAAAGTTGTTTTTTCAAAACAGCATAGCTAAATTAATGTCACATTAAATGATGACCAATCCTTGTCAGTTGGCACTCTAAAACATGAAGTTCATGTTTTTGTTTGAAAATGACTCCCCATCATTGTTGGTGGTTAGTTTAGAAGCAATTAGTTTGGAGCTATGTTATTTGAAACAAAATGGGACAACAATTTAGTTGATTAACACAGTCCAAATACATGTTTTTTTTTTTAAGAAGCTAAACTACAAACCCAGATTGGCACAGGGGAGAATCGAACCTGAGACCTTGAGGAGGAGAATACTCCAAGGTCCCTAGCCAACACCACCAGGCCAACCCAAGTGGGATTCAAACACATGGTTAATTACATTAGTCGATGATTAATGACGATAACAAGGTGCCATAACTAATTTTAATCATCCATTGAACACAATTAACCATGGTTTTGATTTGAACGTCATTAATCTTGATTTTCTGATGAACATTACTTTCTGTTTTGCATTATATTATGTCTGAATATTAGTAGGAATATACTTTGATGGTTAGTTAAGAGTATGCCTTTAGTTGTGTATTATTCTATTTTTTAGACATCATCATATGTGTACTGTATGAAATGTTTTTATTATTTCCTTAGACTTCAACATGGCAGCCGTACTGCTGCCAGCTGCACCACTATAGTGTTTTGGGGTGTGGCTGCTACGCTATGCCATCTGCTACCGACTACATGGATTTGAACACATAAATATCATGGTCAATGACGTTCAAAATCACGGTTAATTACATTCAGTAGATGCTTAATGAGTTGCGGCACCTAGTTATATTCATTAACCATCTACCAAATGTAATTAATCACATATTTGTGATGCGTTAATCATCTAAGTTGTTGTCACAATTTGTTCTCAAATTTGTGTATCAAAATATGATGTCGCATAAGCTTGTTTGTCACGTATCTTTCATTGTAACTTTAATGCTTGTAAAGAATAGTTGTATTTCTTTACGAGTAAAAATATAAAACTGGAAGCCTGGACTGAGAACCCCTTTTGTCCTCCATTTTTAGGTTCGAGATGCTGGGAATCTTTTGACTAGGGCAGGCTTCAACCTTCCAGGTGTTGATGTTGATGAGTATACAGTTAAATATCCAAGTGGTGAGTGTTTCCACTTGGTTCTATAATTGAATTATTCTAAGTGCATGACCTGAATTAATCAAGTTTTGAGATCTCCTCAAAGTTTATTTACTGAGATTCTTCCGTAGTTTGGAATTCCAACTATGGTTGATGACCAAATTAGAAGTTAATTGCTGTGATATGAGCACGGCTGCGTTTAATGTTGACGAAATAGGTGTATAGGAAGTAAATAATGGTCATAAGGAGTATGGTGGCTTTATATAAGTTATAATAAGATTCTTTCAAGTTGTCACCAGTTCTTTATAATATATGACTTCAATAACCTTTTTAATCTTGTGATTCATATTTGTAATGGTTGTTCTCATCTCTTCTTATCGCAGCCCTCGAGCTTATAGAGCATCTCCGTGCAATGGGTGAAACAAATGCACTTTCCCAAATGAATGCGGTAAAGTTTTTCTTTTCTTTCATACCAATGATTGTTGAATAGAATTTCATTTTATCAAATTGTGAGCCTTGGTTTTTGTTTGATGTTTGATCTATTCTGAAATGAAGTTGTGCATAAATGAAACAGATCCTGAAGCGGGACACAGCCTTAGCTACTGCAGCGATTTATGATTCAATGTTTGCTTCAGAAGATGGCACTGTACCTGCAACCTTCCAGGTAATCAAAATAGAAGCTCATTTTTTGCATAAGAAAACTAGAAGTGTTCATAAAAAATGTCTTCATGATAGTATTTTAAAAACCGGATTACTCCCTAAAACCAATTAGAAGAATGGCTCAAGCTTAAGATTTGCAGCTAGTTTTTTTCAGTGCATGTATTTTTATACAATATGTTCAAAAAACCTGAAAGTACGCATCATGACCAAAGGGGCAATTTTTCTTCTTCTTATGTTAGAGTTAATAGGACAAAAGATAAAGCACATTCTCATCCGTGGGTTCATCGAGTCCTTTTAAGTCAATTATTGTGTAAAGATGGTGCTACTGCTATTTTGATTCAAGTGCAGTAAGAAATCTAGTTATTCATGCTTTCGATCTTAAAAATGCTATTAGTTTTTAGATTAGTGTGGCATCTTTTAGATATGAAAACAGTATTTATGGCCATTATATCCAAAAGAAACTGAACCAATTCAGCTGGGACCAGTTTGCATGGGTTGAGCCATTCAACCCCAGGTTTCTGAGGTTTGATTATGGTCAATGGACCAATTCTTGGTCTTCCTGCTCCAAACATTCTGTTCAGTACACACAAAAAATTTAGGGAATATGAAAAAGCTCAAGAATATTCTACTCTCTTTGCTTGTTAAAGTTAAAAAGACTCCTTGAAAATTTAATTGGCATAAAGTTAATGAGTTGGATCCAAATATGGTTTATGATCGAACATTATGGCGTAATTTGATTCATGTAGCCGACCCCATTTAGTGGGATAAGGCTTGGTTGTTGTTGTTTTGTCGTGTCCTTCCATATTTAAACCCGATCGTTTAACTCCTTGAAAATTTAATTAGCCATAAACCAACCATGACGGGGTTAATGTTGTCTTGTGCATAGGATGTTGTGATGCAAAATAATAACCTTATAGCTCTGTTGATACTACTAATTATAAACAATGTGGTCAACGAAATTCATACTCTACTTCATAGTAACGACTAGACGTGTTCCATTTCTTTTTCTCTGAGAGAGGCAAATCGTTGTGCTCATATGTTTGTCCAATACGGGCATTCAATTCAATTTCATATTACTGTAGTTGATTATGTTCCTGCCTATGTGTACAGCTTATTGTAACATGTGACGCTGGTGGTGTTTATCATTAATAAGTTAGCCTTTTCTATCAAAAAAATTATTAACAATATGGTCATCAATATGTTTAAATAGGTTATATACATGACGGGGTGGAAGGAACATTCTTCTCAACAGAAACCAAAACGAAGAGGATCAGCTACTGTTTCTTTCAAGGATATTCAAAAGCAGTTTGGCAACCAGAGTTGATTTTTTTTCCTTTCATTTGATTATCTCCCTTATGTATCAAGGCAATAAAATTTATGAGCACTCTTCACAGTATCGGTTATATGTCAAAGTTTTAATTTATGTATCAAGACATTTAAATTCATGAGCACTCTTCATTAGTATGTTATATATATCAAATGCTGGTACTTTTTTTTCTCTCTTTCTAAGATATCAAATGTTGGTGCTTGTTATGTTTGATACACAGTACATTATATTTATTATTTACTTGATATATATTTTTTCCCTTCAAATTTCACCATTAAATATGCTTAGTCTAACATCGCAGTTCCCATGATATTAATAATAATAATTTTAAGTTAGGAATTAACAGCAAAAAATTAATTGATGAATACATTTTTTGTTGGGTAGTTTGGGGGAGCCTCCTGGACCACAAAAGAGGACGGCATCACATCTCCATCTAAAACCTTAATGATTTTAGATATATAGATCATCTATCATATATGTGTGTGTGTTTGTGTGTGTCCAACATTAAACCAATTGATAAGTCATGTGAGAAATCATTCACACTTGAAATTCAACAATTTTCCCTTCAAGTATGAGTTCACACCTCCTATACTTCATCCAAACACCAGGATCCCACTCGCGCTTTTCCACCAAGCTGAACCAAAACTTTGATACCACTTGTTAGGGAGTTTGAGGGAGCGACAAGAGCAACAATGTGACAATGCTGCAGGACCACAAGCAAACTAAAATATTAATATCCCTTTCTTTTCTAGCATCATGATGACAAACAACCAAAATAAGAATCATAATTTAAATCATCATGCAATCTTTTGAGAAATTTTTTAATCTATCAATCCATATTACGTCCATCCGTTTGAGAATCCTGCAACAATTTGGGTCTATCCTCCATCGGAGGGAAAACTATTATGTGAGAGCGTTAGAGATGAAAAGAGAAATGGCAACGAAGAACAAATACAACTTTGTTGAAGTATTAATCAAGATTTTCAAAGAAAATGACCTAAGTTTTGTTACATGGGAGAGATGCAATAACCTAGTGCATTCGTTGATCATCGATTCTACAACTCAGGCAATCGCAGAAAGGATAGTATTGAAAATACAATTAGTTTCTGAAACAATTTGAAGAATTTTTTATGATAGGTGATCATAATCGAGTTGCGCAATTTCAGCAGGAAATTTCGAATCTAAAGCATGGTAATAAAAAAAATCTCTGAATAATTTTATTGAATTGCAACTTCTCTGAATATGATATAGTACCAAGTTTTGCTACTACCTTATTTGGTTTGCTCTAAAATAAAAATAAGTTTTTGTTTCTTCTTTTAATATTTTGTGTTTCATATATTTTTGCTTGATTTGTTTTGGGGGTTCTTGTTGGATTTAAATTAAAATATATATACCATTATAGAATGACAACTACAAAGATAACGTATTAATTACTAACTTTGATAGGATTTTTCCCTAGATAAATTTGGATTTAACAATTCCATCATTTTTCAAATTTAAGGAGTTCAAATTTAAAAATTAACAACAAATTTTTTCTTTTTTTGTTAGCAGTATAATCTTTTCTAAATTCAAATTTGAATTTTAAAAATAAAGGCTTAATATATAAACCGAAGTTTAGATAAGTTTAAATAAGAAAAATTGTAAAATTGAAATTAACAAATTAAATTAAACATTGATATAACGCAACAATGAATAAATCTAAACCAACCATAGATCATAGATTCAATATCTGACTCTTGAATATGAAAAAAATTTGGTTAGCAGAAGATAAAATAAAAGCACTTTTTAACTAAGAAATTAAACACTTTGTTCAAAATCATGCAACAAGCAAGTAACTTGGAAAAAACAAAGTGCATACAACAAACTTGTATTTATTTAACTTATCATGAATTTTTGTCAACTAAAAATTAATCGTCCATATAGTTGAAGTGTTTATTATGTTTTAAATTTAGCTTATACAACCCTAACAAAATCAGTTGATATATAAATCAAGGGAATCAATACTATTAAAACATCTAATTTCTTCCATTACTATGAAATAGTTTGTTATTTTAGTACAAACGAGTTTATTATTTAAAAAACACAATGAAATATCTATCATAATAGACAACTTTCAACACAATTTTTTGTGGAAAAACTTGCTTTGCTTGACTTGATTATAAGACAAGCATAAAATAAATATTTCCATTACAAATTGAAAGCAAATACATCATTAATATGTCTCTCCTACCACCCAAAACAAAAAATATGTCTCTCCTACCTTACCTTTCTTTCCATAATAACTAGCATAACACCTAACCTTAATCCCCATAGTTAGCATAACATATTTGCCAAGCCAACATAGAATCTAGAATTAATTAATAATTTACAAATCTCATCAATAACCAGGCAGCTAAAATTTCTGCCGAACATACTAGAAACTAAAAAAAAAAAAAAAAAACTAGTAAGTTCTATCAAATGATGTTCTAGTGAATAAAAAGAATACTTAGAACATCATTTAATTAACCTTCTAATCATAATCATCATCATCATCATGAGTAAAACTTGTAAGTTCTTATTGAAACAACAATTGTTCGTATTCCTCCAATGGGTGCAACAACTGCTATTGTAACGCCAAGAATGATACAAAACTGTAACAAAAAAAAAAAAAAAAACTTAGATACATAGATAATTTTCAATGAACATTAATTACCCATATTTGAATAAGCTCAAAAAAAAAAATGTACCACTGATGCAATCCAATGAAAGCTGCATATTTTTGGTTTTTTAGCCTTAAGCCATAAGGCACAAGGTATCTGTATCAAGTATTTCAAATTTAGTAAGAAGACTTTAATACATATTAATACATGATGATATTTAAAGGGATGCTCAATAACAAATATTAATTCTTACAATATATGATGTTGCTGCAAATGCTAGTCCTCCAAAAAACCCTAACAAGCCTCCGAAAAATGGGAAGCTTACAGCAACCAATCCAACCAGAACTATAAAGAAATGAAAATTTCATATTAAATTAAATATACATGCATACATAACTCAATTTATTGTCAATAATATATATGCTTCGAGCAACGACACGAAAATGTCATATATTTAACACAATATTGATCTTACCCACATATATGCTTCGAGCAACGACACGAAGAGTTCTTGAGGGATTGAAATGAAACTTTTGCACCAAACAAGACTCGAGCGTATCAAAAACTGGCATTGCGAAAACCTTGAACCAAAAAGAAACCAATTATTATCGTGTAAGTCTTAGAAATATTTTTTTAACATGATGATATATACTTAAAATTCGCTCATTTATGATCGAGTGAAATCATGTCGGTCCTACTACTTGATCATGAATAAAATTCAATAAGAGAGATTGTGTTGATAAGGAAATGTTAGAATCACCTGATAGCTTCCAATAACATGAAAGAAAACCATCAAGTTAGCAATAGCGATAACCCATGGAGGACGTTCAAGTGAGACGAGTACATCATCTTCTACCAAATCTCCGAATGCCCAAAAACCAGATACAGCAACGGTGAGATAGCAAAGAATAACAATGGTGTATGCAACAACAACACCTCTCCACATCGGTAATTTGGAAGGTTTTTCTTCTGTAGAGGGTAATGTAGCTTGAATCTCTAGAACCACACTATGTCCTGCAAAGGCAAACGCTATTGTTCCAAGTGCATTAAATACATCGAAAGTCTTCCCAGGAGTAGTGTGCGATCGAACACCATAGTGAGTTGGATGATGTTCAATTCCCTTTGCAATTGAAGACCCAAATGCCACCATCGAATAACTGCAAAACCATCACAAGAACCGTAGCTTAAATTTTTTTGTATTTCTAATGAATGCTAATGTATTTCTAATTGCCTTACATTCATCGCTCAGTAAGGCAATTAGGTTAATTTTTTTAACTTGAGATTGCATAAACTAAATGTGATCAAGACATACCAGACAGACATGAATGCTGCGAGCAACGAGATTCCTTTTAAAGTATTGAAGTTAGGAATTTGTGAAAGGAGTAACTGTATACAAACAAAGAAGCAAATATAATATGTTTGTCTAATTTCATCAAAGATTGGTATTATTGGATTCATTATTTCACAGAACTTCTTCAGTGATTTTCCACCAGTGACTGAATACACAATGGTTGAAGCAACCTGAACAATCAATTGTTGTATCATTATAACCCAGAATCCAACTTTGCCTTGAAATACATGTTCTCCTAAATCAAAGTATCGATCAAATCTCTTCCCCGGAACCAATTCATGCATTTGCACTAGTTGCCATAGTGAGTAAAATGTCACAAGCCATGACACTAAAATCACTGAAATCCCTGGAATCCTATACAAATACAAATATATCGATCAAAAAATTAAATTAATATATATTGTAACCAAAAAACTACATGTGAAAATTTCGTGTCATTATTGTCGGACACTAGACATATCTTTAATCTGATTTGTGATGTGACAATGCTAAATTGTTGGGTAGCTAACTAGTCGAAACACGTACACTTCATTATTGTGTCCGACACTAATACAACAACTATATACACATGTGATTATATTCAATAAATTTCTCAAATTATTATAGTGTCATATGTTAGTGCACCAGATCGACACACGTGATTACATCCTTAACTCATGTTTTCGATTTGTTACCGATTTTAATGTGTTTTCATTGGTGTCGAGTAAGTGACCTAGATAGTAGTAATGAAGAGTTTGAAGTGATGAAATTGAATGAATTAAGATATAAATACCATCCAAGCTGGGATAAAGCAAATGGTAACCCTAGGACACCAGCACCAACCATAGCAGTCACATTATGGAAGGTTGAATACCACCATTTTGCTTTCCTAGATGCACTAATTGGCAACCATTTTTCCAGATTTTCTTGATTTGCACCTTGATTCCCTGCAGCCTCACCACCTTGACCTTCAACATCATGACCAATATTCTGATTAGCATTCGCATTCTGCTCCTGAATTAATGAACATGCCAACGAATTAAAGTTAATCACACATATACACATATGATTGAATAATTGAAAGTAGTACTGAATTGTAAAGATATTGATCGATTAACATTACCAATAGTACCATACTGAATTATAGTGATAATTCTATGTTATGTTAAAATATACTGTAAGAGATTTGGAAGTGACACTTCTCTGTTGATATACATATACATATATATAGCAATGGTAGGTTGTGGGGTGTTGAACTAGTAGTCACTTAGGGAGAGAAATAATAGTGAATAGGTTAAATGGATTATGGCCATGTGTGTATGTCAATCAAATTCGGTTGAGGCATAATAGGGATTGTGACTTCATCAACCTCCAACACAATAAACATGTCATATTTTCTAAATGCCAAAATTTTTTATTTTTTTTTTCCTTTAGTGTTTGAGATCGGTTATTAGTAGTATTTCAACGTTCCAACAAAACAGGGATATTGAGTATTTTACGATTTCAGTGGATCGATAGGTGATAGACTTGAGATTATAGTAGTGGATTAAATGCCATAAAAAGAAAATAAAGAAATAAAAGGAAAGGAAAGTATTTGCTATCGAGATAAATAAGTATTCAGTAACCAAAAAAAAAGATAAATAAGTATTCTATCTGTTCCAACAAAATAGGGATATTGAAAAGTTCAACAATTATTAAAACATCTTCTAATCAAGTACATTTCATCCATATATTATTTTTTGCATATATGTAACTTTTTTCCTAGGAACATACATAGGTACAATTAGGTGCTTTTCGTATGGTTTTTAACCAAATTCACCCTGATTTCCTTATTTTCTTAAAGTTTGTTATATCTAAAAAAAAAATATTACCTAAGTTTTATCCTTTTTTATTGTCACTATTTCTTTTCTTTTTTTTTTTGGACTAAATTACACTCCCCCCTTCAAAGATGTTTGAATTACACTCTACTCCCCTCTTATGTTAAAATATACAATCCCCTCCTTTGAAAATTTAAACATATACTCCCCTCCCCTATAAGATGTTTGAATTACAACCCCTCCCTTAATAATTAAATATGCATTACTCTTTAATCTATTTTAATATATAAATAAATATTTTTGTGATATATACTAATTTTGAACCACAATTTAAGAAATATTAATTCATTTCTTTATAATTTAAATGTTAATGATAATTAAATTTAAATATTTTGCTATTAATTACTCCCTCCGGTCTCACATATAAGAAAAGATTCCTTTTTTAGGCTAATTGAATAATTAATGTATTTGTTTTACAATGTAGACCAGATACATTAACTACTCAATGAATTTAAAAGAGGAATCTTTTCTTATATTTGAGACCGGAGGGAGTATATAATATAGAGTATAAAATTAATTTTTAAAAAACCATATTTTATTGTCTTTAGTAATTTTTTACATATTTTAATTTTATTTTGTGTTGTTTCATATTTTATAATAGAGTTTAAAATTATATGTTAATCAAATTGTGACTAAAAAATTGCGAAAAAATATATATTCAAATTTTGATTATATTAAAATACCTGCCATACTATTTTTTTCCGAAGTGTGTTAGATTAATATTTTTTAGCTAGATTATTAAAAATTAAAAAAAATGTTGAGGGAGTAAAATGTAGATTTCAACATAAGAGGGGAGAGAAATGTAATTCAAGCTTCTCTTAGGGGAGGGGAGTGAAATGTTTTATTGTAACGCCCGTATTAAAAGTGTCTAGAATACTTAATACGTTCGTTAAACTGATACTGGATACATTAAATCATACAATACGGAAAGCGACATAAGTCGGAATTCAGATACAAGAGTCA
>Ga0315914_1002101_pt1 | contig 30455 bp, 11 predicted proteins | sample MpolenodulesMG_FD_203920 | JGI IMG/M metagenome (GOLD analysis project Ga0315914, IMG submission 203920) | Medicago polymorpha root nodule microbial communities from Los Angeles, California, United States - elongated nodules | ecosystem: Host-associated > Plants > Roots > Nodule | place: USA...
ACAAAATTTATGTTTTAATTCCTTTTTGTTTACACGACTCTATTAAAATGGCCAAACCATAAAAGTTAAGAAATGATATCAAATTCTCACCAAAATGAAGAGAGGAGAAGCAAATACGCATATGTTAAAAACCATACATATCCATCCAATAATAGAAAGACGTTTGGATCCCTTTGTTAGGTATGTGGTTAAAATAACCATCGTACCATATCCACACACAGTTAAGAAAAGAAGCTTGATGGTCGAAAGCTGCATGCACATTAAACAAAATTAACAATAATTAAAAAAAAATCATTGGATATTTAGAAAAAGCAAGGCTTAAATATTAGATATACCCTTGCTTTATTTGAGGCATAAACTAGGAAGATTATAATGTAAATTGCCTCTATCCCAAATCCATATATGTTAATTGTGAGTAGAAGGAGTGTAGCTTTGTTTTTGACATGTGCATAATAGATCCAAAGCATTGCACTGAGCAATGCAGTAACATAAGGAACTGATTGAAACCCTTCGGTAGATTTCTTCTTGTAGATTCGGTAAAATGTTGGTCTGCATTCAAATATTCCCAAACAAGATAATTTAAGAAATTAAAGTATTTCAATCAAGATAATTACATATACGCAAATCGAATGAATCACTTACAATGGAGCGAGAAAGGTCATACAAGAGATGACATTGCCTATAGTTAAAAATAACACATCCATTAGCAACTTTTATTGATTTATACATTAATTTTAAATGGTTTATGTATATAAGTACATTTTACATACACATTGATCAATTAAATCATGTGTGGGGGCCTATCCACACTTATATACGTGTGATTTTTTTTTTTTAGTCAGGTAGCCTAGTGGCTAGAATTCACTTTATAAGGTGAATAAGTGAGGTGTCCGGGGTTTGAACCCCGGTCCCTGCATATAATAATGCATTGTCCCATCAACTGAGTTATGCTTACGGGACATATACCTGTGATTTAATTAATAAGAGATGTAATTACTTCTGTAAAAACTTGGATATAATGATATATTACACACTCAATAGTTTTTTTATTGGATACCCATATTACATAACTAATTTTTTAAATGAATTTGAAATTATTTGATATATTATTTGAAATTATTTGATATATTATTAAGATACGTCAAAAAAATATGTAAGATGCTATTTTCAATACACCTCAATAATATTTTAAATTATTTCAAATTTACTCGAAAAAATATATGATTGATGTATATGATATAAATTAACTAGCAATCTATATTGAAAATTGTTGCTCTTGTCATGTAATGAAGGGTATAATAAATTAGGCAAAAAAAAACCCTCTATTTTAGTGGGAGAGGATCCTCTCACGTGGAAAACCCTGGAGATTTATGTCGTGCTTGCATTCAAACGTTTAATTACACTCTACCACCCTTTCCTAACATTAAAAACATATTCTTTCACTTTCATAATGATGAGCTTTCAATGAATAAAAAACTAAGTGAAATATAGATATACGATAATGAAAGAGTAAAGAAAAATGATAAATTAAAGCTATAATATCAGAATTTAATTAACATGCACCGTAAATGTACAATTATTTAATGTTGTGTTTTTTTTTACAAATATTTAATGTTGTGTTGTTACATCAATTAATGAATAACAAAAAGTATAAGTTGTCATATTTATTTATTAACATTTTCAAAAAAAATTATTTATTAATATGACAACACATGATTAAATGCATGAGTAAAATAATTCTAAATATATATATATATTCTTGATAGATAATTATATACACCGTCAGTCTATAATTAAAACCTAGATATAATCAGATGGATAATATACCTATAATGCCGAAAACAAAAGCCCAATACTCGCTGTAAAAAAGGGCCATTTCGTCAAAAGTTGCTAGCAAGAATGGAAATTAATAAGAATATGATTCTTGCTTCAAACAAATTAAGGTAGTCGTCTCAACACTATTTCGTTAGGTCCCATTATATCTCCACACACCAGCTGTCTGTCAATAGCAAAATGATTAAAAGATAGTTAGTACCCTAAAAACAAATCGTAGATATTTTCTTGAGGCAATACAATAGTAGATATATATATATGAGGCATTAGAAATATAATGAAAATTAAATGCATACCCTGTGTTTGAACGATGTAATATGAAAATAGGGTGACTGAGCAAAATTTTACGACCAGCTTTCAATTTTAAAGAAAATTTTATGCATCAATTACAAAATATTGAAAAAATGGCTAATCTTTTGTTTTTTTTTTTGTTTTGGTTACAAATGGCTAATCTTTTGTTTCTTTAAACATACATGAACCAATCTGTATTTGTATAATTTAAAATATTATAAGGATAAAATTGAGATTAACGTTGAATAGAGTAGCCAAGAAATTTCAAAATTTAAATTTTAAGTGGTATTTGAAGTTTTCTGAATTATGTTTGCAAAACATTTCATAAAATCCCTCCAATCTTAGAATTCTTCAAATCTATCATTCAAACAATGAATTTATTGTGAAGAATTTGAAATACTCTATAAAATTACATTATATCAAACAATGCCTATATATTTTTGTTTACTTTTATGAACAATCTAGCAAAACTGAACCCACTTGGGTTGATTTGGTGGTATTGATTTGGGACCTAAGAATATGCTCATCTTCGAGGTTTCATGTTCGACTCACACCGATGTCAATTTGAGTGTGCTAGTTTAACTTCGTAAAAAAAAAAAAACCTAACAAAACAAAAAAAGATGAAAATTAAAATGTTATGCTTATGCTGAATAACTATGAAATGCTTTCCCTAATAAAAACTATGAAAATGCCTAACACCAAAAGAGAAACATACCAGACTCGAGAAGAGAAATCACAAAGGCAAAACAAATGCAATTAGGACTCATCATCCTGTGGTTATAGGAAAAACAAAAAGCTAATTATAATTCCATGTGAAGAACACCTTTCCACATTGTCTATTTATGGTGTGTCACAAAAATACGATTTTAAGCCTTTCAACTCATAATATCAGTCCTAAAACCTACTACAAATAACTTATTCATTGCATTCTCTCCTTGCTGCTAAGAAAAGCCAGGTGGGGTGGATTTGGCTCCTCTGCTTCACCAAACTCAGCTTTAGACTTTTATTTGATATTACAGTCGGCATCACCACCTTTGGTAGATTCAAGTCCACTTGCTGGCCATCCCCTTCAATATTTTCATTGGCACAATTTCTTTACATTTTTTTTTAGGGATAGAAGCAAACATTCTTTACATAACTAGTAGTATTATATAAATATTTGTGAATTAATGTGTATATTTATTGATTTAATTGATATGTATAAATTATATTGTGAATCAGTTATGATAGTTGGATCATTAGAAATGTTTGTCTTGAATTAAAATCATCAAAAAAGTTACATTTACAATTTGTTGTGATTTATTTTGGTAGAAACAATTTGTGGTGATTGTTTTACAATATAAAAGCTTTACATTTTATTTAGTAGATAGATATAAAATGAGGATAGACAATGAAAATTTACGGTTAGATGTCTAACCACGATGACTTTCCCACCGATGAATATTCTAATTCTAATTTTCATTTTTTTTTCTTTTTAATATTATTGCTACATCATTCTAATATTGATCCATTGCATTTTCATGACCATTTAGTAATCACAAAATTTGACTGATTGTCAATAAGCTTAGCTGTTAAAAGGCTTTTATATTTGAGTGAAATAACTTGATTATCAATTACTAGAAATCTAAGACATTTAATCAATGACCATAATAACACTATATTTATTTTAGTATTTTGTTTTTTGAAAGAATATATTTATTTTAGTATTGTTTGTTATACAACTCAAATGTATAATGTGAGATTCGTTTTAGCCCTTATTGCATTGCATAGGCTGAGTCCAATAGATAAATACCGCTCATACTTTCTTCTTCTTTTTTTTTAAGTAAAAGGATTTTAGATGGTGAACCCTTTGCAACGTCGTAAATATATTAAAATAATAATAATAATGAGTGGTTACAAAATACTAAGGGCATATACCTAACTAGGTCAAACCACACCAAAATGTAGTGAACAGTCCATGCGTCGGTAAAACATAGTCCAACTTCGACCAAAGTGTTTTAAAAGCAACCTAAAAAGACTCCAATGGAAACATCTCACACAACTCAAGTACTACCGACGTACCCACTTATGGACGCGAAACCATATAGAAAAAAAAGTTTTGTGAACGTTTGTGATGGTAAGTTTGTAACGGAAAACGAGTCGACTATCAACATAGACAAATTCAAATATCTATAACCTCTTGTGACAAAAAAAAAAACATCAAGCACCAACGCTCTTTCAAGCTAACCAAAACCAGTACGCAACAAACCAGATATGAGAAAACTAGATCCAAACAAAAATGAAACAGCATGGCGATGCCCAGGTCTTCAATCATAAACATAATCGATTATCTGACGAAGTTCATATCGAGGGATGAACAAACGACAGAGCTCCATCACAGTCTGTAGACGATGCAGGAAGCAACCGCGATGTATATCAACAACAACGATCCTTTAGAACGAAGCCAGAAGATTTGAAAACAAATCACCATTACTAAAAATTTGGACACATCACCACAACGCAACACTTAACTTAACGTCGACGATGACAAATTGGACGATTGAATAAAATTAAGCAAATCTAGAGGTCACTGACCCTTACAGGTTTAAGAAACCAAGCAACAACCACAACCACCACTAAAACACCAACGACGACTAAAACATCACCACATAACGACTACCACGATAAATTCAACGGTGGTTAACAACTAACCCTTATGGCCCTGTGACCTCGATATGGGTTAATAATTTAATCAAAATTATAACCATTTAATCATTTATCTTCCATAAAATTAATCTTGCATTAATGATTATGTATTCAATTGCTGTATTATGTGAGATTCGTTTTAGCCTTTACGTGATATGCTGAGTCGAGTAACTATTGATCCTACAATTTGTTGATGGAACTAGAGAGTAGTCGAGGTATAAGTTGATGGGTTATTCTATGTTTTCAAGTGATTGCCTTAGAGGAACCCATGTCCCTAGTTGTAGGTTCCTTAAGTGCTATAATAGAGTGTTAAGTGCAATAGATTTTAGATTTTTGCTACTAAACTAAGTAATGTATTTAAGTAAAGATAAATGCTGAATGATAAAACAAGCTTGTATTTGATTTCCCTCAACAACAAAAAAAGCTTGTATTTGGTTTTTTTTACAATTTAAATATATATATTTTATTTTATTCAATTAAATAATTTTATATCTATATACACAATAAAATTAATTTTTTTTTTTGAAGAAGTTAAAGTGGAATTTATTAAAATCACAATGAATCCTAATCAGCACAAGGAATGCTAAACTAGGAGTCGTAATGTAGCAACATACAAAGGAAAACAAAATTTGTACCAAAACCTTCACCCAAACATACATAAAAAAAACCTCAACCAATATCACAAGCTACCACAAAAACAACTTCCACCACATACATTCCGATACTCGCACACCACCCCAAACAGGAACGTCAAGAACCAACAAAACATCACAAAACCCCCAACACAACACAATCCACAAGCTCCTCTTCATAATCGTCGCCACACCCTCGAACTCACCACCACACAAGAAAGAGTCAGTAAACTTCGCCTCCCAACTCAACACCAACAACCACCACTTATGATACCCATTACCAACAACCACCAAAATCACCATCAACTCAATAAACCATGACCTTAGATCTGAGATCACCACACGCAGACTGCATCACCACCACTTGGACATCACCCAAGACAGCAGCACCACTCCATGCATCACCTCCATTCGAAACTTCACCAAAAACAGGAACACACTAATAGCACCACCACTCCAACATAACCAACCGAAACATCTCCTTTGGTCGCCAATTCAAAAAATAACGCAGATTCAGATCCGAATATGTCTATGGATTCAGATCCGGATTCGCATCCACCACCACCACCCCCAAAAACCTTCCCGAAATCCACCACGAATAGCAAACCATCACCCAAAAAAAAAATAGCCACCAGGAACAAACTATGAAAACAACCACGATTTATGTTGCTAAAACCTCCCAAAGTCACCGGTGACGACGCCGCTACTCACCACAACAAGCTTGAACCAGAACAGCGCTAACTTGATCTGAGACGACGAACTACCGGATAGGATGAGGGACGCCGGAGGTGAGGTGATGCGGAGGCCGCGCCTCGTCGCACCACCACCATTTGGATCTACATTGTGATGAATGGTGGTTGGATTTGAGGGAAAGGGGAAACGACGATGTGATTTTTGGCTATCAGATTACTGAGTTTTGAAAGGGGAAACTGGTGTGCAAAAATATAGAAACGGTGGTGTTCTTCCCTTTTTCTCTCACAATAAAGTTAATACTGAAATGTAATCATATGGTAAAAGTATTGGTTGGTAGGTATCAAGTTCTTCTGATAAAATGTATTATGGAATTCAAATTTAAAAAAATTGCAGGTTTTCATATTCGTGAAGTTTGCTACATCGATAATCATTGGATTAAGATTAATCAATGATTCAATATAGATTTTTTTTATATTTAAAAATAGTTAAATAATCAAGTTTAAAATTTAGAAAATCTCATCTTAATTCAATGCGTGAAACCTGAAACTCCTAGATATCCTACCAAATTATATATGTCTAGTACTACTTGTGGGTTAATCTTGTCTTGGAATAAACATTTTAAACCGTAATCTTTAGAGTACATGAATATCACCATAAGATAATAATTTCCATAAACTTCTCTAGAATTGAGGGCATATATTATTATAATTAGGTTGAAGTAAACAAAAGAGAAATTACATAAAAAGTAATAAAGTAAAAACAAGTTAAAATCCACAAGTAGAGGTAAACAGAGATGAAGATACAGACGTCAATATCTACACAGTCTCTTCTCCTTTATATGCGTCTCAAAATCTTACACGTAATTTGAACTTCACACAAACAAATTAAAGAGAGATGGAGATTGTGCCCGCCAACAATTTCTCTTCCATTAAACTTTGCAACCACTATCCTTCACCTCTGTTTTGTTGATATTAATGTTGTCATTTTCATTCTTAACCTTTGTTTTGTCCTGTGTTACTTGCTCCTGTTTCTTCTCTTTCTCTTCATGTTCTTCATCTTGTTTCTCTTCCTTTTTCTCCACAATCACCATATCAACATTCTCATCATTTGTTGTCTTGCTTGGAACAACTACGCTTTCAATTTCTTTGTCGACAATGTCTCCTTTGTGTTCTGGTAGCTTCTCATCAATTACGGGTTTGCTGTTTCTGTACATTGCATAGAGTGTGATCTGAACTATTCCAAATGTTAACCCCACAACGTTCGGGAGCTGTCCATAAAAAAACATAAGTTCTATTATGTATTATTCCATAAAGACAAAATAGCAGTTACCAGAAATTAATTAATACAAGTGCAAACATAAAACAAATGTGTGAAATTCTGTTACGTCACGCGTCATTAGAGAAAGACATTTTCATAGTAGATACACTATACTAAAAAAGTTTAAACAACATAGAAGTGTGAAATTCGTCTCTAGCCAAATTTAGTATTGATTTTTTTTGTGTTGGTGACATATAGATAGATGAATGATGAAAACTTACAGTAACATAGATATCTCGGAGAGAAAGACCATACAACAGCCACATAACCGCGCTTATGAGGAGGAGAACTGAAAGAGGAAAAGGAAGGAACTCTACACTTTTGGTACGAATAACAACTCTCTACAAGATGATTAAAACCATGCATGGATGATTAGTTTATATATGAGAAATTAATTAAGCATAAATTATAATTAAAAAACTAATTCTAGCATGTCAATAAGAATATTAAGATGCACTCACAATGATACTTAAAGGGGCTGCAAAAACACTAGTAGCAAAAACTACACAAATCCATCCAAGAAGCTTAATGCGTCCTTCTTCTTGTTTTGCTAGGAAGTGAGTTAACACGACAATCGTGCCAAATCCCACAAAGTTCATCAACACAATCATCCTCAATGTTGACATCTACATAAGAACAATTTTAAAAATAATTAAATTTGATCATGGAAACTAGAGTATTCACAAATTTTAAAAAATTAGTATGCAGAGATGTTATTGTGACAACTAATAACATCCTACCAACTTTGTCAAAAAAAAAAAGAACATTCCAACAATGTTGGGACTTTAGCTATGCAAGTAAAATTTAATATGCACATCACTCTTAAACACGTACCCTAACTTTCTTGGGGCAGTAAATGACAAAAACTGCGAGGTAAATTGTCTCTATCACACAACCGAATGCATTGATGGTGATAAGAAGAGTTTCACCCTTCTTGGTATAGGCATAAAACATCCAAAGCATTGCACTAAATAGTGCAGCCACATATGGAATTGATTGGAAACCTTCTGTTGATTTCTTCTTACAAATTCGATAAAATGTTGGTCTGAAAAAATATAGTTTTATTTTCAAATTAGATCATCATCATATATTAAAATTTACAATTAATTAAGTGAAGTGGATTGAAAATATTATTGTTTCTACTTACAGTGGTGCTAGAAAGCACACAAAGGATGAAATGTTGCCTAGAACTCCAAAGGCAAAAGATAGATGACTGTGGTGGGACGACATGGTTGATTATAATTTTATGGAAACTCTTTCTCTCTCTCTCTCTCTCTCTCTCTCTGAATTGTCCCTTGTGAGAAGGGAGAGAAGGAAGGTTTAATTTAAAAGGAAGACCAAGCTCTAGCTTAATTCTTGTGTCACAACACTGATATGAATATGAGTATTGGTAAATCTCCTTATATATAGGGTAGATGGTTCATGCATGGGGTACTGTGGGGGATGTTTAGCTGTGCTATTTTGCGTGGACATTATGGAAGTATGAATTAATCATTGCTTTCCACCACATTATTGCTTTGAAAGCCACACAAAACAAAAACAAAAGCCAAAAATATAATTCTTTTTTTGCTTTTTGGGGATAAAATATCTTAATTTTATACAAATTAATGTATTTTGCTTTAAGTATAACATTAAAATGTTGTTAAAATTATTATTATTATTATTATTATTATTATTATTATTATTATTATTATTATAACATAAAGTGAAGTGGTAGACAATTAAGTTAAGTAAGGCAAAATCTTTTTCTTAGTATACTAACAATAACAATTTATCAATTTTCTCACGCCAAACCCACCATGATTGCCAACTCAATACTTCCTTTCGATTTAAATTTAAACAACAACAAAAGCATTTCAAGTTAATTAAAAATAGTTAGTTTTTTTCCTCCTTAAGTACAACTCTGGTGCTAAAAAGTTGCAGTCACATTTTGTATGTTGGCTGAGCATCAAATAATTTCTCACTTTTTTTGGATACCGTATGTGTGAATTTTGTTGTTAGACTCTTTGAAACAAAATAAAAATAGTTAATTTTATCGACATTTTTGGTCGGATAAATTATAATTCTATTCTCCAAAATCAGCTTCATTATCATTTGAGTTTTTTTTATAGAAAACATTTATGTTAGTTCGGTTCAAAGAATTCACCAAGACAAGGTTGGATAAAACACCGAAAGGCACTGAATCCTCTCCCAAAGACACCGAAAGGCACCGAATTCTCCTCCGAAAGTCTCAAGGTGTCGAGTGCGCAAACAAAGATGAATACACACAATGAGACTTTATCACAATTTTTTACAAATTGAACCAAGCTAAATTGGCCGTTAATGTTTAAGTTTATATTAATTAAAATTAAAAAGGAGTTTTTAGAAAACAAAAAAGTAAATATGTTTTAAATCCTATAAAATTATGACTTGTAATCCTCGCAATTTTTTTTTCAACTTTAGTCTATAGTTTTGATAAAAAAATAAATACAACTAAGACTTTTAGTCCCAATAAATAAAATAAGGTGAAACTTCTACACCTTGTATTTTTTGGTGTTGACTTTAGTAATCCGGAGTTCAATGAAAAGATAAATAAGATCTAACAAAAAATTGTTTCATCTAAAAATCAAATTCGAGTTCTTTAAAACAAATTATCTTTGATGGCTCTACAACTTATTGATTCATAAAAAATTACTATTCTATGAATATAATTACATAAATTAATTAAATTTTGAATATAATCTATCAAAATAAATTCAAAATGGAATAGAGTAAGTTTTGTGTCCTTTCAAAGAAGAAAGTTTGAAATTAATGCTTGGCTGGCCCCCAAGGTAACCACGCGTACACACCCTCCAGGCCTCCACTTCTTCACGTGACACTTCTCCATTACGTGCATTCAATCCCTACTCTCATACATACATTTATTCTAAACTCCGATGATTTAGTCTATCGTTAAAAAGACAGATTTTAGGTTTGGAGACGTTGATTTGAGTTTCGCTAGTGTTTTTTGAGGAAAAATGTAAATATATTTATAAATGCTTTTGGATTATGACACTATCCTTTCACTCTTTTTGTTCGTACTAGATACACTCTAATATTACTAAAAATTTCAAGGTTTCATTTGTAAAACTCACTTTTGAGAGGTCTATATTATTATTGTTGTTAACAAAATGATTTTGTACTTTAGTTATGGGCTGTTCGAAGGTCTGAAATTTCCTATATTTTAAGTTGGAACAATAGAGTTATCACATACTCAATCACATTAAAGCTTCACCTTCATTTGTATACTACCGGCCGAACATATCCAACGGTCAAGAGACTTAAGATCCTTGCAGGGTTTTGAAATTGATACTCGTCTCTAAAGCTCCTCCACAAATATTCAATCTTTGTTACAAAGCCATCATACCGATAAAATAAAACGATCTTTCCCAACACACATATGCTCGACCAAAATCTTACTAAGAATACATTCTTTTCTCGACACTTATGGTCGACCACAAACATCTTAAAAGAATATTCAATTACGATCTTCGTCACAAACGAGCACGAAAAACTTGTTCGGTATAATCCTCGTCGGGTTACCAATTGATAATTGTCCATTTAGCCCAACACGTCCCCTTGTAAACATACAATACAAAGACATCGCTTCGAACTACAAACTAACAACTTTGGAGGCAACTATTCTCCACTGCCCAAGATCGAAAACTCTCGTTATATATGGCCCGAATACACAAACCCAAGCACATTGAGATCCGACCCAACAAGCTTGGATCCTAGTCATGCATATCCTGCCTCAATGACTAGCTTAGAATTTTGCCAAACTATAACGCTTTAATTGCCAGTAGAACCATCGCCAAAGCCAGCAGTGATGTGTGTCGTATGTAACACCTCCTCGTCAACTTTCCGACAACTTCATCTAAATGCCTATAAAAGACACCTTTCACCATCAATGTAAGGTACGCATTATCTATCATCTCAATATCTCTCACTCGTTGTTATCATACAAACTTGATCGGTCATCCTTTCAATCTCTCTCATTCATTATTCTCATTCTAACTTAAGCGACAAAATGCTTGGAAGTACATCATAACTCACATTTAGGTGAATTGTTGCTGGACACAAACACTGTTTCTAATCACATCAAATCATCCTTAATATGAAATCTTTTTATATGATATCATTTTTTTTTTAGTTTGTTAATTAGTTTGTCTTTAATTTGTTTAGTGATGCTTTATTTGATTTGAGTACCAAGTCGCCAAACTCACCTGAATGAACCATCCATCCATCCACTACTATTAAAAGCAACCTATTAATTAATTAAATCCCTAAAAAAGCAATGATTTATAGATGTAAACGGACACGTGTAAAATGGGTTTACAGTCATGCACTATTGCTTTACATTTTAGAAGAAGGTAACATTGTTTATGTTGATTTGTTTGTTAAATGGCGACTGATTCATATTTAAAATATGTTTTATATTGATGAAACTGCTATTGCGCTCTATTTTCTCATATCTTTTGACCATCACGCCTGAACAGTGGAATTCAAAGCTCTCCTCACTGGTAAACCAGTTGACAAGTGTAAATGTTCAATCTGTGGAGAATGAAACGTATCTACTTTTACGATATTTAATTATTACCCGTGAAATTCACTTGCTTTTGCAGCTGGTTTGTTCGACCGTACAATTTAATCAATAGAACAGTACAACTTTAAATGTGATTCATTTTTAATACAAGTTTAATTAACGGTGAAAAAAATTAATACTAGCAATATATAAGTAAATTTGCAAATTTATTTATGTGGATAATGCTCATAAATATCTTTTATATCCACAATTCATCAAAAGATAAACTAGAAAAAAATCTTAATTAACGAGATTTATTTGCAACTTTAAAGAAAGGAGTTTAAATCTCATGTTTAATAGGAGTGGTCATTAAAGCCACAGTTATTAGTAAATTCTTTTCAAAAGAGGAAAAAAAAAATTTAAATATGTGGCGTGGAACAATTTTTATACAAAAGTTTAGATGAGTTATTATAAAAAAATAAAAAAAAAGTTCAGATGAGTTGCTTAAAAAAAAAAAAAGTTTAAATGAGTTGAGCTGTATTGTTATAATTTTTAAGAAAAGTCTCAATGTTTATATAACACTTACGTTCTTCTTCTATCAGTGGCGGATCCATAATTATTTTAAAGTCCGGGCAAAAAAAAATTGCAACACATTTTAGGGGTTTACATAAGAAATTGCAAGTAAATAATACAAAAATCTAAAGAAATTGTCCAATTTATAGGGGTTTATACAAGAAATTCATAGGAATTTACATAAGAAATTGCAAAAAATTTGGGCCGGAACCGGAACGAGTGTCTGGGGTCGCCGGGCCATAAAACCGTCCATATCTTCTATAATACTCAAACAATGAAATCCTCACTTAGAGAGGCATTTCAATTCTAGTTCTTTTAGTATGACTATGAGTAATGGTCAATTTTTTTGTTAATATAACATTTTTTAAATTTATATAAATAAAAATTATGAATTTAAAAAATATTTTAATTCATTCATATAATCTAACTTTGGATTACCATGTTATATATACGAAATTTAAATCTCTTACCATATAAACTTATTCCTTATTGATATTTATATAGTGTAATGAGCAAGATATTTCACTCAACATCTTTATAAAGTAAAGTTTAAAAGATCCTAAAACTCTTTAGTAGGTATGGTTGGGCTCCAAAGTGGTGGGTGCATGCAGGGTTTTAGATATAGGACATATATAATAATTTAAGCTTATGCTATCCAGTTTAATGCCAATATAATTAAGCTTTACTTTAGCGTCTCTTCCATGATTAACACTCGTTTTTTCTACTATTATAATTCAAATTCAAATAGTAAGCCCTTTAATTAAAAAAAATAGTAAACCACTTAATTTAATTTATACTTTTTATAAAAAAAATCCCTTATTTACATATTAAATTTATAAAATAAATAATTTTTTTTGAAAATAAAATACACATAATTATATTAAAATGACCTATTATAGCATTGATTAAGAAAACAAATATAAAGAAATTGTGTTAGAAAACGTTGTTTTCAACTTTTAGAGATAAAAAATTGTTATTTAAAATCCAAAACATCCATTATTTACTTTTTAAACCATTATCTCAGCGCATTGTTAGCATGATATAGTATCTTTAACAATTCAAACAAACGTGTACTTTTCTTTTCGTTCATGGTAACATATTACGGTTGTATGTGATTTGTTGTCGCGTTTAGAAACTGGATGCAATTATTATGCATCAACAGTCGCTAGTACAGGTCAGGTGGATTCAACAATGTAGTTCTGAACCAAACTTTACATTAATATACATTCTTTTTTTGAGGGATCTACATTAGTATACATAAAGTTATTAGAAAATGCGTTTAAAAAGTTAAAAAATTAAAATGATGTTACAGATGAGATAGACTTAACGAAGTCTCCATTTAATCTCTTGCTTGTCTTTTTGTGTCAAAAAAATGCATGTGCGCTCCACGGGATTTGTTTTGCGGTTTCAATGGAGACACAAAAAAGAAGAACAAATAGGAACCGTTAAAAAATATATATAATTAATGATCATGTTCCTTTGTAGGAAAAGAAACTCATAATGATCATGTTTCATGTGTGCAATATTGCTTAAGCATGGTTCTAACACATTGTGGGAGACTTGTTTATTCAATTATTGTTTGTAAAAATATTGATTATTATTTCTTGATTTTTAATATTAAATGATAATAATTAGTTGTTAGATTAAGATTTACTTATTCATCTGTTTTTGAAGTTTGAACCTTTGACTCTTTCCTTGCCAAAAATATTGATTATTATTAAAACACACGTAAAGCTTAATATTTTCCTTTAAAAGTTAAATTAGAAAGAAAAATGAAATTTGTCTCTTTCCCTTTCACTAAGTTTGATGGTGGAAGTAGGGAAGCAATTCAAATTTTTAGTTTGTATGTGTGTTGCTAGTATTTTTTTTCACATTATTATATTTCAAAATTCATTGTTTGATTTAAAACTATTGCCAGGAATATCATATTCATAAAATATATATAAGATAAACATCGTATCATATATAATTATTGCCACGAGTATATTAAATTGAGCGTAAATTAACTATTCTTTTTTCTTCTCATAGGTTCTCTCTCATACCCATCAGAATAATCATATTCAAGTTATTGCCTCACATATTAAATGTGAAGTATCTCGCAACTAAAATTTGAATATTGGTTCGTCTTGTTGTGTACTTATTCTGCTACATATAGATCCAATCTCATTAGTAACTTATTGATGCTTAAATTAAGATAACCTCCTTCAAAAAAAAAAAATTAAGATAACCATTTTTTTTAATTTGTAATTGAAATATTTTTTTTCATTTTATGTCAAGTAATCTAGTGATTAAAATTCAGAATTAAGGTGAATAAGTAGAGTGTCTGGAGTCGAATCTAGATCCATATGTATTGCTCGCACGACATCATTTATTTGTTTTTTGAGAGTACTGGTACACCTCACTTTGTGAATGTGCCGTAGAAGTTCCCTTAAATTGAGTCAAATGCGCGTCGCCAACCAAATCATGCACTACGTAAAGACGGATGATTTGGCAAAAACAGAAGCAAAACTGCAAAAGTAAAGAGTTTCGTAAGGTTCTAATTATTCTGAGTGGTACATTACCTCCCTGTTCGGAATTAATTATACATGATTGAAAATATGTAATTCATACGTGTATATACTCTTGTGGCTCAAACTTCACAGGTGGTTCTATCATATTTTCATAATCACCATATATATATATATATATATATATATATATATATATATATGATTGATTGATTGATATTTTTACATGTTATTATTTATATATGACATAATAATTATCTTGTATATTTACTTGATTTTATTTTTGTGAAGCTCATAAGGCTAAGAATGGTGCCCTACAAATGCATGGGGATCCTTGTTGTATGACTCACTTCATGTAGGCCTAAATACGTGGACGGATACCTGGAATAGTCTAGAATTCCCTAAAAGAGTCACCGTTGGATGACTTCATGATTGAAATGAAAATTGACCAATTCCGTACTACTAGCTAATCCTCGAAATCTCGTCACATATCCTTAGACACTCGAATTTGATGGAATAGAAATTTGGCAAAATTATTGGAATGTCTGTCCAAGTACACCAAGACAGTTTGGCCAACTCCAGATAGATCTTCTTACGTACCCTAATGCATGATTGTTTAATTTACACTGTCAACCATGTGTAGATAATAGTTATGAATTGTGATGATATTTCACTTTGATATAGTTTATGCAAAATAATCTTTGGTGCGATAGATGTTACATTATTAGTTGGTGATGTGATAGGAAAAGAAAAAAAGATAGAAAATAAGACGTTCAATGAATGTAAAAAATAAAGCGTGTTCAAATATAATTGCCCTTAATTTATACACATTGTTAAATTGTTAATGCCATGGTTTTTTATACTAACAACCGATCATAATCACCAGATTCAAAAATTATTTGGACTTTCCTCATAAAGGCTTATAAATTCACACATATGTATATTCCTGATACATTGAGGGTTTAAATTTTTTTACACCGACAATATATTAAAATTAAACTCTTAACACATAATCCAAAATTTCACCCATAATAAGATAAACTTAACGCTGGCATTATAGCTGAAGGCTGGCCCTAAGGAGAGGCAACCTATCCTTGCTTCAAACCATCCTCACATAACGAGAAAGATTATTAGTTGGGCCTCACTTAGATCTCACCTCTCATTTGGAATAACATTTTTTTGTTCCCGACTCAATTACAGATCACGGGAATGCTGTATTTTTCGTCATTTTTCCAATGCAGATTTGGCTGGAGTGGTGCAATTGTCAAAGAACTCATACAATTTCACACCCAAGAAACCGATTATGGGGTTTAAATCCGCTCAAAATATTGGATTTGCGGTGTGAATATATAGTTGCATGGGAAACATTATAGTACTGATCACGTTTCGCGAATCTATTTCATGGAATGGTCCCTCCCTGTGACAAAAAAGCTAGCTGGGCAAAATTGTCGTCAACTTAATGAAACTCATCTTAATGAAAAACCATACACATGTTTTTCGTACAATTAATTGCCCCAGCTCCTTGTTCGCTTATGAAGCTTCATTTAAAATTACTTTTGTTTCCAATTTAGACATCTCATTCTTAAGAACGAAGCTAGCCAAAATTTTGTGATGGGCCAAATATATAGGGAAAAAACTTTTACGATGATTATTTTGACAATTTTTGAAGTTGAACAAGTTTTATGTATATTTACTCTGGAGACTGGAAGTGATAAAACAAGAAAAATATTTTATGTATAAAATGATTATGTGTTGTTTTTCATATTTCTACTAATAATTTTTACAAATAAATTTATTTAATTTGGGATAGCTAAATCTATATTATAGTAGCTATACAAAAAATACACTAACTTATAAAAAAATTAAAAAAAAATTAAGAAAAACATGGGGTAGCCAGGTTCATCCCAAGTTAACACCACTATGTGACGTTGCCATCATTTTTTTTTATTAAGATTAAATATATTTTTAGTCTCTCTAAATACACTAATTTTCATTTTTAGTCTCTAAAAAATTTATTTGAATTTTGATTACTCTAAATTTTTTGTTATCAATTTAGTCATTTATTGTTTACAAAAGTTCACATTACTTTGTAAAAAATAAATAAATTCACATTGCTTGTTCTAAGTGACTTGTTTATGACATGTCATTGTCAAGATATTAAACTATCACAAGCTTAATAATTTAACTATTTAATCTTTAGTTTAAAGCTATTGATAAACTAATAATGATTAGGGAAATGGGGCACTTGTTAAAAAATTATTGAAAGAAATATTCTCTTAAAAATTGTGTGTTCCACTCTTTAAAAACCGAAGAAAAAAAACGTTCCTTTTAATATAAAACTTGACTTTTCTTTCTACTTTTAATTTGTTAACTAGTGCTCTGAGGGTACCAATTAAAAAGACCTTTCAATTAATGATATTTTATGATTCTATTAAAGACATGTCATCAAAAAACATCACTTAAAACATGTGACATGAAATTCTGAAATGAACTAAAAATGATAGTTGGGATATCAGAGGGACAAAAAATATATTTAACTATGTTATTGTAATAAGAAAATATAATTATGTCACCGTGAGCATAGCTCAGTTGACAAGGACAGACATTATAATATACAGGGGTTAGAGTTCGATCCTCACACACCTCACTCATTCACCTTGAAAAATGTGAATTCTAACCACTAGACTACTTGAAGAAGAAAAAAAATAATTCTACTTTCCAAATGAAAGAAAGATTTAATTCATAAACATAAAAAGTTTTTACAATGTAAATCAATCATAGAATTAAATCATTATAAACTTTTGAATTTAATCATAATAACTTTTAAAATCACACATACATGATACATGTTATTTTGATATATTGACAATGTAAAATTTTTAACATTAAAAGTCTGTCAAAATCAAATTAAACTCATAAACGAGGTTATTGAAAAACAAAATATAAATTAAATGAACAATATTTTAGGAAGAATATGAATATACATATATAGTAGAACTTATTGAGTTTTTCTTATATACTTAGAATTTGATTATGTCTTTCGTTTTGCCTCTTTGTTGAGGACTTGAGGCCTTTATGTATTCGTTCGATTGTTCTCTTTGGGTTGGAGTACTCCTTGTACTCCCCTCCCTCTTTATATATATAATTTTCCTATTAATTTTTTTAAAAAAAATCAGAAAACATTAAAAATTAATAATAGTTGTTTTGGTCTCAAGTCCATAATATTGTATTTTTGATGTATCGTCTACTTTCAGTTTTTTGTTCAGAGTTCTCATAGTTTTGTGATCTTTTGTAAAAAGAGTTTCGTTGCATTGAAGAGTATGTGTTGTTCCTAAACTATCTCTAGTCTCGGTTCTCAAATAATGTGTTCCTTTTTGGTGTGTCTTGATGACACGTTGTCATTACGTAATTTTTAAGACTTATTTTAACAGTTTGATAGAGTTCTGAGGCAATATGAGGCAACCAGGGGTGTGAAAAGCAGAAATATATGAAGAACTGAAAGAAGCAAATCGTGGCACAATTTTACTTAGCCGTGACACGATTTTGTGACTAAAATGCATGTTTAATTCTGCCTATTTTATCGTGTCACAATTTCTTGAAGCGTGGCACGATTTTGAAGAAGGATCTGGAAGAAACCTAGGTTAAGTAACAAACCGTGACACGATTTTCTGAGGCGTGGCGCAATTTTGACTTCAGTAAATTTTTCCTATTTAAGCTAAAGCCAGTTCCAGAACTAAGGGTTACGATTTTGGAGAGCAAAAGTGCGATTTTGAGACCTGAAGAATACTGAAGGGGCGATTTCATCTTCCTTTTACCAGTTCATGTATGTTTTAATTCTTCCATTGATTATGCTATTTGTAAACTCAATTATGAGTAGCTAAATCTCTTAGAGATTAGGTCCGAGATGAATCTATGTAACCCTAATTGAAACATGTTGCTGTGAAACTATTTATTATGAATGACAATCTAGTTGTTATTCAATTCAATTGTTCTTAATGCTTTTTATATCCTGATCAAATATAAACATGAATTCGTAAGAATGAATGACTACTGACCATAGTTTTCTACTTAGACCTAAGTGAATTGTTCAAATAAACATGGTTAGTCTAGGAATGGATAATCGTTTATTTGTGATATTAGGTTAACGTTCGTAAAACCTTCAAAGATTATTAGACCACCTAAGAAATTAGGGGTTGTAGTTTGAGAAGAGGGTCCTAAGTTAAAAGATTGATTATGGCTATTTTGTTAACTATCGTGAAACTAGAGAATCATTCATAAGAATAGGTGCAGTGGACCAATTAAGGGAAACAGAGGATTCGAAAGACCTGATCTCATCTCTCTCCATATTTTCTTAATCAATCTTTATGTTCTGTTACTTGATTTCATAAAATCAAATCAAATCAACTGCCTAGTGGTAACAAATATAACCCTTACACATCCTAAGTAATAACGTGATTTAATTATTGAGATTAACACAGTCCTTGTGGGAACGATCTTATTTTATTACTTCAATAAATTTTGGTACACTTGACAAACATTTACCATGTCTGAACAATAATCCTCAGTCGAGACTAAAGAGGTAAAAGTTCTATTAGGTGTCGTTCGTGGCTTAGACATTATTTTTCACACATGGTGCCAATGTTTTGACCTTCGGTCCATCACACACCACCTTTATGAGGTATTGTACACTTTGTGTCTTTTGTGTGAGCCCTCACAGTTGTTTTCTTTGTAAAAAGGCGTCTCAATTAGGTTGAAAAGTGTTGATGTTATTTACAAACTATCATTATAACCCTGATTCCTCAACAAAGAGAGATTTGCGCATCGAAACAATATTAATTAAAAACAATATTATTCTTCAGATTAAATATGTTTTAAATCTCTATAAATATATCAATTTTTTTCGTTTTAGTCCCTTTAAATTTTTTCTTCGACTTTTAGTCCCCATAAATTTTCCATTTTCACTTTTGGTCTCTCCTTTTAAGTAAACTCATATGTAAAATTCATATTTTTGAATAAAATTTTGCATAAAAGTTTATAATATTTAAGAATCTCTCCAAAAAAAAATTAGAATTTTTTAAATTAATATGAATTATATATTTTTTGCGGTTAAAAATTCATATTTAATTCATGTTTTGTTAAAAAATTATAATTTTTGTTGGAAGAGATTTTTACGATATTGTACACATTTCTGTACAATTGCATTAAAACATACACAAGTAGATTTAAAAATAGAGACTAAAAGATATGATGAAATTTTTTCTAGGAACTAAATGTCGAAGAAAATTTTTATAAGGATTAAAACGAAAATTTGATAGATTTATAAAAATCTAAAACATATTTAACTCTATTTATTAACTAGACAGGATTGCCAGTCTCAAAAGGCTTTGTATTTGTATGCGCGACCTTTTTTTACTAAATATACTTTTAAAAAGCATTTCTTTTATTTATTTTAAAAATAAGAAAAAACTAGCCTAGTCTAGAGTGAAGTAGACTCAATAATAACCCTAAGGGAGAATTACATTCATCTCCCTTAAGTTTTCATTAAATGTCACAAACACCCCCTCTAGTTTTAAACTTAACATTCACCTCCCTTAATTAACTTTCTAATCAACACAAACCCCCTTTTTTGTTTAACACCGTTTGTCAACGTTAAGTTAAGAGGCTACATATATCAACGTTAAGTAAAGGCTGTTCTCGATAGAAGAAGGACAAGAAGGCAGAAACTAATATTCATTAATGAATCTCGCAGAATCTCCTTTTTTTCGTCTATAACCGATGTATGATTTCCTATGTCCCTTTTTCCTTTATTTTATTCTGGGGTTCTATATTTCAAATCCCTTATTCAGTTGGGAATCTATTGTCAATATTGTGTTTGGGAAGATATGGTTTCATTTTTATGAAGAGTGTGTTGTTGTGAAAATTCAATCGTGGCCTTCTCAAAAATAAAAATGAGTAACGTCATAGGAACAAGGTAGTTTGTCCCACTGTTGTAAATTGCTACTGGAATCTAAAATTATTTGACCATTGTAGTTTGTCTTGGCAATTAGTCAAGATCAAGATACTTATCAGTGATGATCTATTTTATGAAACTAGCCAACAACATGAAGTAATGAGAAAGGAAAGTTGCATGTTACAGTGGAAAAGCCATGAAAGTATACATTTAAAAGAACAAGGAATCGATGTTGATTTCATGAGAAAGAAGAAAGCTAGACATGGTCGGAATTGTCATAAGGAGAATACTAGAACAAGAACAGGCTGGAAATGTCATTTGTGTTTCTTTATTAATGATAACTAACGGTGTTAACCTAAGGGATGTAATTGCTTTGTTTAAAACTAGAGGGGGTCTTTATATTATTTAGTGAAATCTTAAGGGATGTTAGTGCAATTATCCCTAACCCTAATAATTAGACAATGGGTTTTATCAATATTAATATAGTATATTAGAAGAATGTAGTTAATTAATTATCACTTATTCTTTAATTAATGAGTTCAATCACAATTCAACACTAAATTATCTAATTGAAATACATCTAGAATACTCGCGAATATATAATCTATCGTAAACTTTATTCTTCGTATCACTTTCAAAAAAAGATCATGCAATATCTTTGCATTGTAAATACGTTGTTTGAACTTCACCATGTCTCCAGAACCACAATCATTTTGCCGCTTCGCAAATCCTCTAGGACAATCAACATCTTGAACAAATTATTGTAATTATAATGTTTATATATAATAAATTGACGTCCTTGTAAATTAGCCAAGTGTTTTTAACTTTTAACTAATTAAACTACTCCTATGGACTCTATATCATTAGTGATACACACATATACTACTCCACCATGGTAGTATTCATTAATTGGTTGGTAGTGATATACATTCATTAATTAGATGGAGAATACATACGATTTTGTTGATCGTACTATATATGGAATTAATAGGAGTTAGCTGAGTGAACAAATAATAAACATGAGGTATAGTTGGTAAGAGAGTGATGGTAGCATTAAATTAATTTAGAAAATGTGAGGCTAACTATGATGAGTTAGATTACTTTGGCATGAGGCAAAGGCAATTTACTATCACCGCTAGTTTAATACAATTTGAAGCACATTCATTAAAGACGATGCAATTTGTACATCTTTTTCATTCTCAGCCACTACATAAGAAGAACGCAAGCATAAATTGTGGACTTTGGTTCTTACATTTAGCTTATATATGCATAAAATTCAGATTGAAAGTTGAATAGTAGTCACATTCTGGGGGAATTAATAAATATGCCATGTTCGAATACACATGAAATAGATCGATCTTATCTTGTCCATGTCCATGTCGACGAGGCAAGGGGCCAAAGTTATTGAAGAGATTATAAGATATGATAACTCCAAATACTACAACGAAGTCCACATAAGTTCTTTGCATTCGTGGACAGCCTTGAAAATTCAGAGAAAAATATTTAATGGCGCTTTTATATATGGATTTAGTCGATTTCAATCATAAAATCGATCATTAAAGACAAATGTTTCATAAGAAAATAACAAGACAATTGTTAGATAGTGTTTTTTTTTTCTTTCACGAATTTCTTTCTGAACTGTTGTTTTCAAATTTTATCGGCCTTCGATAGGATTTAGGGGGTGACCACGATATGACAATACTTCCATTATATCATCCATTTTCTAATTAAAAAAAAAAACAGGACCGTTCCTTCAAAAAAAAAAGGAACCGTTTCAACTTCCCAACGATGTGAGATTTTTAAGGTATACATGAACAATGATCTTATCGGATTTGGCTAGACTTGATGATGCTGGGCCATTGGAGGAGAAATTGTATTCTTCCTGGTGGTTGGCCTAGCCCCTAGAGGAATGGAGGGGGGTTTGTACCTGCATGTACTACGATGTCCAAGTAACAAAGGGACGGGCTAGGGTTAGATGAGAGATACCTTGTGAGGTATTGGTTGCGAATTTTTCTCTTCTAACTTCTAAATTTGCTCTTTAACGCCCTGAAAATATTAAAATACTCCTAACGACAGTTAACTAGTTCACTTTCATCGACAGTTGATAATTATTGTTGCAATCTGGTTTATTCCATTACAACAACACCACCTCCAACACTGGTCTAGAACACAAACCAATCTCTTTCCATTTACTTAGCATGCCATTGCTTACATATGGTGGTTATGTTTTTTTTTTAATAATGTATATGTGACATTTAATTGTTCCTAAAGATATGATGCTTTTCCAAGATATGTGACGACTAAGACATGAAAGTTTTATTCACGCTACTTGATATATGCATATAAAACAATAGAATACCACATATGATAATTTATAGTTTTATTTCATCTCCGTTTAAATCGGACAATTATAATACATAAACACAATTAAGAAAGCCTTACATGACATTCTCTCTAAGGATGTTGTATCATTATGATGTAAAATTTTATTTAATTCATGGATGTATCAGAAAATGCTAGTATTGGAGTGTCTAATACTTAGTGTAATGATTTGTTAGTCTCTTCGAAAATTCAAAAGAATGGAGATAACATATTTTGTATTCTACCTAATGAGCTATATAAGTTATCAAATCAAATTCCTTCATATAAAATAAATAGTGACAAAAAGGAAAATGTTCCAACATATTTCAATTGACAGAGAAGCATAATTATTCTCAACACATGCCTTCAGATGTGATGGTGTAACATAGATTTAGAAAAACAGGGATTGAAAAAATAAAACTCTATACTATTTGGCGAGATACCCCGCTGAAACATTGTATTTATAGAGATTTAAATCGTTTCTCACAAAAAAGAGATTTATAGTTGATTTATAGGTTTTATTGTTAAAGAGTCACACATCAGGATAAGAGAAGCATAATTATTCTCAACACAACATCTTGGAACACATTCCCTTTCATTGCCACTCCTTATATGAAGGAATTTGATGTGAGAATTTATATAGCTCATTAGGTAGAATACAAAACATGTTCTCTCCATTCTTTTGAGTTTTTGAAAGAGACTAGTAAATCATTACAATAAGTATAAGACACTTCAATGTCAACATTTTAAGAAACTTCAATGAATTAAACAAAAATCTACATCATAATGATACACCATCGTCTAAATAAAAGATAATAATACAACATAAATCAACATAATAAAACACAACATAATAGATCATGGAAGAGACAACCTAATATCTGTATCTGATTCCTCCATGCAAGCCCTGATTTCTTCGTAGGTTCTGAACTGATTCAAACTTTGTCGAATATCTTCAAAATATCTGACCAACAAAACTCCAACTCAATCAGTCCTTCAGTATTTTGTTGACCAAATATCGAGAACATGTTGTTGGTTCATTTAGCGAGCGGCAGTTAACTTTCGTTGGAGACGAACAAAAGTTAAAGTCATTGGAGGCATTTTAGTATTGTTAGGGTGTCAAAGAGCAATTTTAGAAGTGGGATAAGCAATATCCCTTAGTTTCCTTATATAGACCAAGTAAATAGTAGTTGGGCCTTGTTAGGCCATTTACCTTATTGGACTTCATATGACTTATGGTGTTAGCACCCATTATTGTATGTGTATTGCTCTTTCAACATCTAAAATTTCTCTCACGCACCCCAAGTATTACCTTAATACCAAATTTCTTATTGTATAATAGACACCTGACTCCACATATGAACTAGTGACTTAGGGTAACCCGGTCCCTTGTTGGATTGAGCTTCGGCCTAGTTTGGAACATGAACAGAATTTTATAGGCACGATGTACTTTGGTTATTATGTTGTTAATTTATGATTTTAATTTTTGATTGGGCCTTATTTTGTTGTCATATTCACATTTAGTATTTCAATCTTAGTATAGCACATTGCAGTTGGACCTTTTTCAATGATAAAAGATGAATTTCTTTTTCCACCCCTTATGTTCATGATTTTGTTCACCCTCTAAGCTTCTCGCGCACCCTTTGATTTTCGTTTTTTACCTCCATTCAAATTATATATATGTGTGTGTGCTTATAACTTTTCATATGCTGACAAGGACTTACCCTTAAGGGTGGGAATAGGTCAGACCAGACCAGGTCGGCATATCAGGCTTTGTAAGCCTTTTTTATAGTTTAAGCATAACCTGTTTACTTAAATAGTCTTTTTCAGAAGTCTAAGCATAATCTTTTTAATAAATAGACCAAGTTGTAGGTCTCTGTAGGCCGATTTGACCCTCTGTTTTCGGATTATAGATTTCGAACTGAGTTTTTCCTATGTTTTTAGGTGGAAAATGAGTTTTTCACTTATTACACCGAATAAATGGATGATCATGCCATATATGAGTTTTCTCATTGCACAGAGATACAAGCGTGTGGTGGTTCCACTCTTCATCAATAAAGGGCAATCATAAACTTTTTTCCCTCTACGCGATGCACCTTCACAGATAGATCAAATGATGTGTCTAGGATATGGGAATGACAACCATTTTATGATTATATATTTGAAGGATTGTTGTCAAATTCCTCCCACTTCCCTTCTATGGAAACAACATTGTCGAGAAGATGCAAAGTCATGGGATGAAAGATGTGTCCAGAGGATGATTGCCTATAATGAACTATGTCGAGCGGTAGGTTATGAGGCAATAGGAGATGATGATTTATACTTTGTTGAAAACCTTGACATGAAGAGAATATTGATGCTGACAAGAATTTTGGAGATGGAGTCAAGATTGAAAAGGATGAAAGCCTTGAACTTGATGATTGTAGCATAGATCTTAGGGCGGATTAGTTGAAATGTATATCATCTACAATTGCATAATGACTTTTTTTAAAATATAATTATAAGCTCATTGTCTTTTATATAATGAAATTTTTTTGAATCCACAAAGACATGAAATCATTTCAAATAGTTTGCTAAACTCTGGCACATTTCAGATTATAGAATCTGAATAATTGTTTGTATTACATAATTCGATCAAAGGGTATTTACGGATAAAATTAAGACGCGCGAAAAACTTATAGGGTAGAAAAAAAATAATAGTCTAAGGAGATACCAATTTTGTGTGCGACTTTTCTTCCAACTTTACTTTCAATGTGTGTGTACACACACTTGTGTATTTTGATCTTGATAGTGGTTTGGGGTTTTGGGCTGTATGTGAAGGATACTGTGAATATGGAAGTTTGGGCTGATTTTTTCATTCTTTCTTTTACCCCTTTTAAACAATTTTTTTAATTGATGTATATTTTAAGCATATTATTTTTCTTATAAAAACTCAAAAATATAGTTTGAAATTTATAGCGCTTGATCTCAATCAAACAATTATCAATGTGATTGATTGCATGAATGATACTTGAATAAAAAAATTCGATCTAAGTCATTAGATCGTTAAAAAAAATGAAGTCTTTAGAGTACATCAATATCAACATAAAATATATAAAGTATATTCAGCGGCATAGCCAAGATCATAGGTGGCTTCAGACTTTTAACTTCACTAGAGATACCAAAGTTTTTTGTATTTATTTTTTCTTTTAATTTTATCATTGCTTTCAATCAAATAACTAATTACAATATATATCACATGAAAGTTAAAATTTGAAATATGAATATCATAAATAATAAGAAATTAGCGATCATAGTTTTTTTTAGTCAAAGTGATCATAGTTATAGTGAAGAAGAAGAAAAGAAAAAAAATAGAAAGGAAGTTGGAGAATGACATATTCCCTCCGTTCTAAATTATAAACAAGAAACAACCAATTCACACTTATTAAAAAAATAAAACATAGTAATTTGGGGTATAGCTTTTCGTGTTCTCCTCTGAACAAGTTTCACGGAAAGAAGTATAAACATTATTTATTGATTATTGGTTATGGAGAAAATCAGAGGGAGTGTAAATTAAATACAATTTGCATTTAATTTTATCATAATAAGTAAAAAAAAACAATTGAGAAAGATGTTTTTTTAAAACTACATGATTAAATATGGTAAAAAATTGTCTTTTTTTCCTTATAATTTTAAGACAAAGAAAATAATTGTTTTTATAATTTAGGATGGAAGAATGCTAAAGTTATCAAAGTATATGAATTTTTTAAAAAGAAATGAAACTATATAAAATATTAAGTAATACACACACGCACGCGCATGCATGCGCTCGCGCGCTCACACATATATGGTCTAATGGTAAAGGCTTCTTAACCGGTAGTGGGGGACCTACGGTGCTTTCCTCTTAGTGGCTGCATAATTCTAGACCAGCCTACCCAACAACAGGTACCATTGTTAAAAACATCAAAATTAATCTTCAAAGTGTTATGAGTAAGGGTTTTCCATCCTACAGTATCTACTCTCCAGCTTTGTAAACCCTTTTATTTGCAAAATTGAATTCATAAACAATCTCAGAAATTTGATGTTGCTATGTCAACATACCTAAAGGACCAAAATTTGTGGGAATGATTTCTTGCAGTGTTTTGAACAAAGGATAGTTGGAGGTAAAATTCTAAACCAACTCCATTTCTAAGTTCTAACCAAAGGGCTCTCTAATTGGCTAACTTCGAGAAACATTCTATCTTAATGAAGATTTGAGTTGTGGCACGAGATGATACAACATGCATCTCTTCGATTTTTTTAATACAATAATTAGATGTGCAGATACCAACATTTCAATTTTTCTTTTTCTATAAGTACTAGTTAAAAAGTTAATTCCAATCTAACATACATAAACTAAGCACAAGAAAGCAATATTACAATCACATTAAAAACTTTTCAATACAAGATAACATTGCTAGAATATCAATGTTATCCATTGATATTCAAATATACAATTAGCATGCATTAGCATCAGTCTTATATACTTACCCTTGCTTTAGTAGAGCAGTAAGTGACATAAATTGCTGGATATAATGTCTCTATCATACAGTAGAATGTGTTGATGGTGATGAGGAGAGTTTCACCAGTCTTCTCATAGGCATAAAGCATACAAAGCATTGCACTAAAGAGGGCTGCAATCTATTGACAGTATGGAACAAGAAAGTTTGACTGGATTGTAGATTTAGCACCACCAAATTTGTGAGTTTTGCACTTTGGGGCTTTTATTTTATGATATAATTATTTAATTTAATTTGATTTAGCAAAAACAAATCTGAATCTTTTATTTAAACAGTATAATTCTGACTTCTGAGTTTGATTATTTGAAGTTGTAATTGGGGTAGACCTGGGACGATAAATTATATTCGTGAAATTATGTGTACTCTGTACAAAATTGTGTGCACATGTTGCTTGCTTATGACAATTAGATACAAGATTTATGGGTATCTCAACGATGTCTTTGGTTGAAAGATATTAAAACTGTGTCTGGAATACTTTATTTTTGTTCAGTTCTTTTTGTAGATTTTGTTACAAGATGGTGCGATGTTGACCATTAAATGAAGAGAAAGAATGCTATTAAATGAAGTTTTGTTGAGACTCAAACAAAATTAATGGAGAGAAAGAAACAAAGGAACAGAAGTAGTACATGAGTGAAAGAATGCTATTAAATGAAGTTTTATTCAAAGATGTTTGAGATGAAATTGGTACATAGATGAAGTCTTGTGTTTCCGGGAAGGAAAAAGAAGAGGTTGCGTTTGAGATGATGAAGTTTTGGAGAGAAAATTGTGATGGCGGTTAATAATTTGGTTTTGTTTTAATTAAAAAAATTAATTAAATTACTTTACTGATATAATAATTTGTACAATTTTTGGGGAGTTAAATTGAATAGACAAGTGTACCAAAACTCTTCCCCTTAAATCAATAGTTAATAATGCTGACATGGATCATTTAATTGAAATGACACTTTTTTATTGGTTAAACATTTGAGAGTACCAAAACACTCAATTTTGTTTGGAGTACTATAGAAATTGCCTAAAAAAAATTGTAATCAAGTCATTGGATTGTTTTATTTTTTCAATAAAGTCCTTCCGTTAGTCAACACTGATGTACATCTAATTAGATCCCTAAACTAACTTGTTATTTGTAAAGGGAACTTCTACGTTACATTCACAAAGTGAGGTGTACCGGTACTCTTCCTTCATAATTTTATAAATAAACGATCATTTTTTGTGTAATAAATAACTATTTGTCAATATTTATATTTTATAGCACATCATTTTATAAGAAAAAACATTATTTCATTGTTTATAAAAATTATTGTAATTTTTTTTACATATTATCGTAAAAAATAATCAATGTTCTCAATTATGAGTGATAAAAATTCAAAAAAAATAAATTTTATTTCGTTGACACTTTTGATGAATAAAATTTAGTTATTATAATTATAAGTGATAGAAATATATATTTTTCTTCAAAAAAACAACTCATTTAGTTATTAATTTAAAGAATGAGTGTCCCGGTACACTCAAATATATTGGATGTACCATAGAATTTGCCATTTGTAAATACATACACACACGCAATAATTATTATTTATAGTGTATTATTCGTTATATTTATTAAATCATTTAAAATTATGTTTGACATATAACTTTAATGGACGAAATAAAAATTTCAAGAGAACACCTATAAAATTATCATATTTGTCATCTTTATTAATAATATTTTCTAGGAGACCTTTATTGATAATTCTTTCTTCGGATTTTTTTTTTTTAAAAACATAATAATATAAGATACATTATGCATCAAAATATTATAATATGTTTGCGCGCGTATGTACACTCCGATCCACTCACCCATCAAAAACAAACTTATTACAAATACAAAACAAATTAATTTTTTAAAAAATGCATATCATACATTTAATATTATAATTAAATTTCCCATTTTGTTTTAATTATGTTGTCATTTCGAAAGTAAGCATTTGTAGAATTAAAATAATATCAGACATACTATTTTACACTTTTATATATTTATAATTTTTTATTTAATTTGAAAATTAATTTGTTTTGCATTTATAATAATTTAGTTTTTATGGGTGGGTATGTGTGAGCGCGTGCACATATATTATAATATTTTGGTACATAACATATCTTATATTATTATTGTTGTATATTGGCTTCAAATTGAGAATTCTGGAAAAACCCTGAAATCGTGTCACGATTGCAAGTACTGTGACGCGATTGGATAGGCAGAGAGGTTGGTCTTTTGAGATGGAAATTCGTGACACGATGTGGGAAATCGTGACACGATTAAACAACTTCCTCACCAAGTTTACCTGAAAGGGACTGGTCACAACGGTTGTTCAGAGGCAATCATGGCGCGATTGGTCAAAATCGTGACACAATTTTGGACTGTTGTGACTAGTATTTAAGTGGATTCTGCAACATTTTGAAGGAGAGCTGAAGCTAGAGGCCTAGGGTTCACAAAGGGGGGAACTTGAGGGTTGAGTACCTTTGTAAGGAGGGTCTCTAGGGTTGGGATAAACATTG
>Ga0315914_1002102_pt1 | contig 30446 bp, 8 predicted proteins | sample MpolenodulesMG_FD_203920 | JGI IMG/M metagenome (GOLD analysis project Ga0315914, IMG submission 203920) | Medicago polymorpha root nodule microbial communities from Los Angeles, California, United States - elongated nodules | ecosystem: Host-associated > Plants > Roots > Nodule | place: USA...
GAGGATGTATGCATCAATGCAAACTGCAGAGAAAATGACTTGGCATTCTCAAAACTACGAAAGAAGAAATAATTCAGGTGAGCTACGACATCCGTCTGATGGTCTCGCATGGAAGCATTTTGATCAAGAACATTCCAATTTTGCCTTAGAGCCACGCAATGTAAGACCGGGTCTATGCTCTGATGGATTTACACCATACATTCAAGGTTCGGGTAAACCTTATTCATGTTGGCCTATAATTGTCACTCCATATAATCTTCCACCTGATAACAACACACCACATATTCCTATAGGTGATCGCCATATGTCTTCATCGACGAGACGTGTTTATGCTGCTGATTTCAACATACCAGGAGGTGAAAGTTTTTTGAAAAACTATATGGATAATGCTTCACAAGAAAATGCCCAGAATATGGGGAGAGGAGGAAATAGATCATCGGGTGGAAGATCAGAATTGCCCCAATACTATGATGATTAGTTTTGAGTATCCTCTCTGTGATGTGGTTGCCTTATGCACTTGGTTTCGCATATTTTGTATACTGGTTAGTTAGTTTTTATTGCTGCTGTTAGAAGAAGTAAGAATATTAATGAGTGGTTGTGGTGTCCCTTTGCTTGTTTGCTGAGATAACATGTGGAAGTTGAGTTGGCAGCAATTTTGGTTTTCTGTTAATGTTGACTGGCCTGCTTTTTGGTGTTTCCGGTTGCTGTCATCACCTTCTGTTCTGTCCGGTTCATGTGTGCTAGAAGGTTCCCTTTGCAGGATGTGTTTTGTTACTGTTGTTTGGAGGTCTCGGCCTATTTGAGGTTGTTGATGTGCCTTTTTTTGCTACTGCATAGTGTTCCTTGTGCTTCGGTTGGTCTTTCCATCTGCGGCTTGCGCGTGTAACATGTTGTGAGGCAGGGGTATTCTTTTGGTGGATGTACCTTTGGTTGTCTAGGTACCTTGCTAGGTGTGGTCTTTGTTTTGTGGCACCCTGGTGTATACCTCGGCCTCATGATTTTGTGTTTAGGAATGTGGCATCTGTTGGAGTTTTTCTGTCTCTTTTGTTCCTTTTTCCGTGAGTTATGTAGTGGCTGTTAGAAGAAGTAAGAATAGAGTAGCTCATGGCCTTGCAGGCAATGTAGGAACTAATTTGTGGTGGGGAAATGTCCCTGAACCTGTACCATCTATCTTTTGTATTAACTTAACTTCTATGAATGAATGAGATGTTTTCTTGGCAAATTTTTTTTTGCTGATCCAACAAAAAAAAATTATTTTATTAATTTTATTTCATTAATAATAAATAATACATAGGGAAGTGCTTTCCAGTTTTTTTTTTTTTAAAAAAGGGAAGTGTATTACTGGCGGATTTTAAACTTTTTGCTTTATTGGTCACTTGATTACTGGCGGATTTATTGGCCAGTACTTTTGGTTGAATTTCTTGATTTACGTTACTGAAGGATTTTTCCGCCAGTAATTATTGAAGGAAAAATCCCTCAGTAATGCTTTGTCAGTTCACCCACTACATTACTGAGGGAAAATTCCGCCAGTAACATTACTGACGCTCATATTACTGAGGGACTCGAATCCGCCAGTAATGCGTATTACTGAGGGATTTTTTGCATTATTGGGGGATTATTTCCACCAGTAAAAAGCAAAATTCTTGTAGTACCTCTCTTGTTTAGGGGATATTTACCTCTTTAAGATATCAACCAATCAAAATGTAATATTAAATGTCAAATAAATGAGTCAAAAAAATTTCTATAAAAAAAAAAAATTCAATTTTAATCCTAATGTAACTTTTAATTTTTATTTAATTATATGTAGGTATTCGATCTTAATTAATATACGCCTTAGGGTTTGTAAGAATTAAAATTTCAATGATGAAACATGTATTGACTCATTGACGAGTGTTTTTCCATATCTCATCAAACCACGAGAGTGTAAATTTGGTAGGGATGTGAATATATCCAGAAACTTTAATTGCATGTTTGTTTTTGGCAGAGATGTGAATTTGGTAGAGATGTGAATAATATCCAAATGTCTCATCAAACCAGAAACTAATCATGTTTGTTTTTTTTGTTTCTGCACGTTAGGAGAGAGGAACAAGAAGGGAGGGGGTGTGAATTTGTTGAAAATAAATTTCAGCTACAGTTGTTGTTGAATTTGTTGTTGGGAGGATGAGAATGGCAGCCCAAAATTTCAATGATCACTCACGTAACAATGGATCAAGTTTTATTAATAAAAAAGATTTGATTTCTGTTCTTCATCCAACAATTTTCGCTCCCATCCAGCCAAACTGACCAAAATACACTTGTGTTAGTTAACTAACGCAAGTGTAAATCAAACATGACTTAATTTTATACATACATGACTTAAGTTACGCCGCATGAATTAACTCAGACAGATGTTATATCCCGCGTGAACTCACGCTAGTTTATTATTCTTGCTTTTCTCTTTTAACTTGCATTTCTTAACTCACACCAAATCTTTCTTGCATGCAAAAATTAACTACAACGTCAAATTAGTTATTGAGCACTTGGTTACTACTCTTTTGAAGTTGACATGTGAAGAAAGTCCTTGGTTACTCTGAAAGAAAGCAATTTGCGAGAGTTTATCATGTGGTATGCATGTGGTATGGTGTGCACCCATTGTTATAACATGACACCTCATATTATTACTCAATAGGTTTGTGACACATACATATGTAAGAAGAGATTGGCATAATCCATGCTCATATGACACTGAAACATTTAGCAAAACAAAACCAGCGTCCCTGCGTCGCAGCGTGACTTGCATGTGTAAAAATTAAGTCCCATTTTTTTACACTTGCGTTAGTTAATTAATGCAGGGGTGTTTTGGTTAGTTTGGTTTGGTGGGAGCGAAACTTGATGGGTGAAGAGCAGAAATCCAAAGATTTTGGGGATTCAAAATCCAAATTCTGAGCTTCCTGCTTTAAATCCAAATTTATGGGTTTGGTGAATTTTGGGTTTATGAAATTTTGGAATTTTGAATTTTGTGTTTAGAAAAAGATGGAAGTGAAAATATTTAAGGAATTTGAAGGTGTGTTTGGATGGACAATTTTTTGATTTAAGGAAGAAGATGAAGATGAGGATGAAGATGTTCATGTGGTTTATGAATTTATTTATTTTTATTAAAAAATATTTTATAAAATAAGGTTATTAATAAAAATAATATTTTCATTTTTAATAACAAAAGGATTAACGTTTACACATTTTAATAGATAAAGAACCTAAACGGGACAAAAAAAAGATAAAGGACTAATGTGTTACAAATAAATAAGATAAATGACCTTTAGTGTAATTTTGCAATTTTAATTGTTACAAGCCCTATAATGTAAATTAATTAAGATTGTATACCTAAATATAATAAAATAAAAATTAAAAGTTACCTTGGGATTAAAACTGATTTTCTTTTCATAGAATTTTTTTTTGACTCATTTATTTGATATTTAATGTTACATTTGTATATTACATTTTGATTGGTTGATATCTTGAAGGGAAAAATACCCCCTAAACAAGAGAGGGTAATGTAGAAAAAACCCATAGAATAGATTTCAAATCTATTAAAGGATAACCGTAAAATGAGTAATTATATCACTTTAATTAATTAATTAATGATAATAATTTTCCCATCTCCAATTTTTAATAAAACTTTGATATGTTGCCTAGTATGATATCTACAAAGAACTATATTACATTTGAAATAGGCAAATGCTGCTGACTTATGTTAACTTGTTTATGAATCCAAGCTATCTACCCTCAAAATATCTTGTAATCATTGGAGCTAGAGATCTCAATCTTTAGATCAAGATAAGATGATTAACATTCATATACAAGAAAAATGGTAAATAGTTCTTATAAAACATTAGTTAAGGAAACAAATATAGTATGAATATTTTGGAATATTGTAGTCAAAATTTTAAAAGTGTAACACGAAAAATACAGATCATGTGACTTTGATCCAGCAATTGAGAAATGTTGACTACACTCACCAGGAATTTTAACTACATGGAATCCAAAACCTTGTGCACAAATTAGAGGTTTTGAAATTACATACCTGGACACCATCAATGACACAACGGTCTCCAATATCAAAAGGGTGCATGATGAAGACAAAGATGATGGCTTCCAAGACAGTTTTGCAAGTGCCTTGGAATGCAACTCCTATTAAAACAGTTTGTGTGATACAGAACAATATTATCTTCATTGTAGCAACTTCCATCACCAAAAGGGTCACAATTATTATTATCACACACACAGCACAACTTGCTAATTTATGAAGTTGTTGCACTGCTGTTTTGGTATCATTCAGTGATTGTGCCAGGGCTTTTCTTTCATAATAAGCTCGAATCTGATTACAAATTCAATAACAACTAATTAATTATCAATAATTTACTAGTATTTAATTTAATAAAAAACAAAGACCACATACCCAAATTAAAAAGAGAAATTTGATAAATAACTATTGTAGAAAAAAGTGACACAAATTGATATTCACAAGTGAGAAATTTTCAAGCAAGACTTACCACCCAATTTCTAAAGGAAGATCTGCTAATCTTCCCAGTTTCAAGAGCACCTTCAAAGAGTGGAAATATGGTGTGTATCTCAACCCTCTTCAAAAATCTCATGAGATCGGCTTCTTCAATATACCTTCAAAAAAAATTAGAAAATACTATTTATGAAAATATAAGGTGGCAATTATTGTGTCACATAGTACTCCTTAATCTTTGATCTATTAATTTTTTTTTATTTTTGTCCCAAAAACATTTATTGTTTTACGAAACAAAGATACAACTAACCATGTTTTTCCCTTTGTGCCCTTACAAAAAAAATGCATTTGTAGAAATAACTTGTTCTTATTAATTTGTTTTTTTTTTACGAATTATTTATCTGTTGCGTTTGGTACACTCACTTTTGGCATCTATACATGCACACCTTGTGTATAGTTACACTCTTACAAATTCATTATAAAAAAATAGTTCATTGCACCAAAATTCTTCAATTCATTTCTTAGATTTTTTTTTTGAAAAATGTTCGGTCCAAGAACAAGAACAAGAACCAACTAATACGAGAAACCAATCATACCCTTCAATGACAGGGAACCGTTTAAAGACAGAACAAAATTCTCATAATTATTGACCCAAAATTGTGCCAATTAGTGGGCTTGAACCCACGACAAATATAGCAACTATTTGGAGTCGTTGCCTGACCTAAAATTAGTTGTAGGATACGAATGAGAAACAAAACAGATCATAGGAGTGATGGTGCTTGGAGTTGGGACCATAGACAAAAATGGTTTTTCCCACTATAGTGGTAATTGTTAATGACAAAGGAATTGGACACTGACATAGCACTATATACTATATTATATATCATGCGATGAGTTTGGTCATAGGTGGTATAAAAACTCAACCAAGTAATTGGATGGTACGTAGGGTTGGATTCAGTCGGTGTCATGAAAAGATAAAAAAAAATCTGACCGATCAAAATGCTTCATTTTGGTTGGACTTGGTTAAAAAAATGGTCAGAATCAGAGCACTTCCATGAGCACTAAAATGCCACATTAATATGGACCAATTGAGCATAATATTAAATGCAATGTAGAAAAAATGGAGCCTGTGAAGAGAATGAACCAGAAGAGTAGTTATTATTCAAATATTGGAGTCAATAGGTATGAGTCTGTCACATTTTGGTGTGGATGGAACCTTGTGGTCCAAACCCCATTCACCCAATTCGCAGTGGATTACAGGTAGGGTGGTGATCATAACATTTCTCAGTGTTTTGCTATGATATAGAAGGGGACATTATTGATGAATATAATATCACATTCTTCAATCCACTGGCAATGGCAATGGATATAGTAAGTTATATTAGAACTTTATCTTCCACTTTAATCATTCAGTGGTAGTGAATGGAAAAAATATATAAAAAATTTAAAACATTTTTGCATCCATTTGTCACATTGCAGATTTCTTTGTAAAAATAGGATTTAAATGCCTCTAGGTAGTAATAATGTAGTATAATGTACATTTTTCACATGATATGTTTAACTATACCTACCTACACCAATGCAAATTCTATGGTATACTTGAAAATGCGGGTGTACCAATACATCAAATCTTTAAATTAATAACTATGTATTTTTTTTAAAATATCTTTTATCATTTACAATTATAATAATTAAATCTTATTTATCAAATGTGATTGCAAAATTAAATGATTTTTTTGAATTTATATTATTCACAATAGAGAATATTGATTATTTTTTACGATAAAATGTAAAAAAAATTAGTATTTTTCTTATAAACAATGAAATGGTGTTTTTTCTTATGAAATTATAATTTTTAAAATATAAAATTCAACAAATAATTCTTTATTTCATAAAAATAATTGTTAATTTATAGATTTAGGAAGTAAGAGTATATCAGTACACATCAATTTGCGAGTGTCCCTGCACCAATATATAAGGTGATGTATAATTTTGATGTAGTACTTTTTTCTTCATCTATGTAATTAATTTAAATTATTTTGTATACTATTTTATCCTCATTTATAACATTATTTAAATTGTAGTATAAAAATTAGTTAAATCTCTTGAAAAAAAGAAGTTAAATCTCATTAAAATAGGAACATTGTCTTATTAAAAAAAGTAACGATATGCACTATAAAGGGGGGTTTATTTTGATCTTGATAACCATTTTTCATTTGTATAAGGTATGTTTTGATAGAGGATTTTGGAAGGGATGCGAAAACTTACTTTTCTTTTTAAAATTAAGGATACTATAAAAAAATTAAAAATAAATTAAGTTTGATTAAAATATTATATGAAATATTCCCTCAATGTCTCGGGTTATATTATCCCTACTATCAATTTTGATGGGTTAGTTTGTTTTCTTTAGAAAAAAAATTATATGATCATTTATCATGTTGTTCTTTCGATATTATTTTTAGTTTAGTTCTTTCAATTTTTTTTTTTAAAATATCAAAATATAAATTTAGCCTTCCAACTTTTTTTTTGAAGAAGCAAAAATGGTATATATATTCACACTTTATCCTTCCAACTTAATCTTTCCTATTTAAAAAAAAGAAAAAAACTTAGTCTTTCCTCCAAAACCTTCCAAAATTCATTTCCCACTGTCCCACACATGCCATTAATATTTCCTTCACAAAAAACATTAATATTTTTTTATTTTTTATTTTTAAAAAATCTAACTAACTACACTATTGGTTGGCTACTATACACATTTTCAAGTCTATTTTATTTTTTGTTGGATAGACGAAATGGAAAATAACCATATTAAAAATTGAAACTCAGATATAAGTGGAAAGGAGTTTGAGTTCGAACCCCGATCACGGCGTCCGATCTAACAATTTTGATGTTTTTTTTACCAATTGAATTAGGTCTTTTGAACTACATATTTCAAGTCTAACTAGTTTAGATACGGTATTAGTACTCTATTAAAATTTCAATATCCTAAAGACCAAAAATGAATTTTATCTCCAATTTTAAGAGCCATTCAAAAGAAGAAAAAACTCCAATTTTAACATCTCCAACACTTGAGAAGACAAAATTAGAAACCAAATTCATATTTTTGCCACACTTGTAGCAAACTTAGGAGTAAAATATACTTACTTGGCACCAGGTTTGGCAACATTGTTGAAAATCTTCTGAGCACAAGTTCTAGCTTCCCATTCACTACTAATCTCACTCTCACTGTTACCAAAATCATCAATAGTCCTAGAAATAGTTGACAAACCTGAAGACCTAACATAATTAACAAGCCTTTTAACACTCAAAACAGAACCACTACTCTCCATACTAAGTTTCTTCAACTTCTCCATATCAATCTTCCTTGAACCAAATCTCTTCATCTTCTTCCACCTCCCAACACCCGGCGGCATCGTCTTTGAACCCTTCAAAGGATGCTCTTTCGATACTTCCTCGCCATTTTCGACCGGTGGACCAGACAATGCATCCAATACATAATGATGAAAAACACTTTCTTTCATTCTATCAAAATATGTTGTCACATGAAATGATGAAGCTAACATTTTTACCAAAACAATTTTGACTAACCAAATGGTTGCACCAATTAAAACAGCAACAAGTGCTTGAAACATCTTGTTGAGGAATTTATGGTTTTTCTTTTGAACATCATCAAAAACGACACTCCAATATGAGAGTAAAACAAGACCTAACCATAAACAATTACGAATGCTGTTTCTTAAACCATAGATGAAATATAAAACTTTTTCTCTTAGCATGAAGTTTCTTTCGATAAAGAAAACGGTGAAACTAACTAACCAACTTGAAAACAAACGGCCACTAAATGTTACCATTGCCATTAAACACCATCTCCAAACCTCTAACCCTAATAAATGCATGTTTGTTATTCCTCTTATTGTGACAGAACAAACCAAACATGTTAATATGTTTAGAAATAGTATCCATTCAAAAACAAGCCTCCACTTCACTTTAAATTTTTTCTTTTTGTTGTTTAACTTCGGATCGCGCAAAACCTCGTCGTCCTCATCCTCTGATTCTTCTTCCTGGTATTCATAGTCGCTATCGTCCTCGACATCAGAAGAGATCTTGTATGTAGGTAATTGAGTGTCTTCTTCTTCAGAGGTAGGTAGTTTGTTGCGAGGTGGATGGTTGTATTCAAGGATTCGAGATTTGGGTTTGGAGAAGCTTAGACGGTTAAGGGTTTTTGCTCTAGAGGGATGTTTAGGCTTCTCTTGATGAGGTTCGGTGTTGTGGTGAGTTTCAGTGTCCATAGTAGAAGGTTTAGGGTTGGGTTGTTGGTCAAGGAAGAGAACAACTTGAGGTTCGGATTCAGCAGTGTCCATTTTAGTTGTATAATACTACCGGGATGTAAGATATATACAAGAGTGGAGATATATATAGACGGATAGTAGTACATATTCTCCTTCAAAAAAAAGTAGTACATATTAATAAACTCAAATCTTTTGGTGACACCAAATAAATATGTTATCCCCTCAAAAAAAAAATGTTATGGTAGGAAACATTTAATATGTATCCGAAGCAACGGACCTAATAATTTTTAGTAAATTTTAATAAAATATTAGATTTTTTTTTGGAAGTATAATAAAATATTAGATGAATTTATTCTTTATTTTTTTATTGATATAAAATTTATTTATTTGTTTATTTATTAAAAATGATAAGATGTATATTTGAATAATTTTTTAGTTATTCATGTAAGTATAAACTTTTTGTTTCAAAAAATGTAAATATAAACTTTTACGAAAAAGTCACTCTCAAAGGTGTCAATCCTCAAAAACATATTTGGGTTTCCTACACATGCATTACAAACAATTTTATAAGTATGTGCAAAAGATCAAGATCAGTCAATATGAATCTTGAGATATATTTAAAATGTGATTTGATCTAAAGATCGTATTTTGTTGACTACAACGACTATATGGTGCTCTTACCAAATTTCATTGATTACTACTATACATTCATTCAAAAGGTCCAACCACATATGTAAGCAGGACAAATGAATCACCATATCGAACCAAGAGAAACTACTCAAACCTTTTTTTTTATCCTATACCATTAGAGAGAGAGATGCATGCTAGCAAGAGTTTTTTTCCTAATACTCGTTCTCTTGTTGGATGAAATTCATGTGGATTTCACCACTTTATATATGACCCATTTTTAAAGTTTGAGACCCACAATAATTTCATCTAATAAGAAAGTGAGTGTTAGAAAGAGTATTTGAAATGAGAAATAATATTTGTACAACCAATTTTAAACAACTTTTGTGACAATCTTTTTTCTCTCTTTTGATTGGACAATGACAATAGAGAGAGAAAGAGAGGGAAAATAAAAACACAATGAGAGTAAGAAAGAGAGTTGTCTTCAAAACTGTCAAAAAGTAGTTGTTAAGATATCATTTCTCATTTGAAATAGAGTACTACCTCCGTCCCATAATAACTGAGTCATTTGCAAAAAAATGTGTCCCAAAATAACTGAGTCATTTCCCTTTTAAATACAATATTAATTACTTTTTTCTCTTTATAACTCTAATTAATACTACTTTCATCATTTCCAATTCAATATATTTCACTTTACATTTATGATAGTGAAGAATACACTAATATTTAACAAGTGCACTTAAAACTATTTTTCTCTCTCCTTCATTTATACATTTTTCTTAATACGTGTGAAATGAGCTTTTAACTCTCCTCACACTCACACACACGCATATGTATAAAGTTAAGGCACTTATAATAAAAGGAGAATTTATTTATATTGAAGAGAACTTTTAGATCTTTAGAAACAGCGAATGTACAAATTGCAAGACATAATTTCTATATATGATTCTTTAACAATATTGTTAAGGGCACCAACATTTTCCTTTCAATGTGTTACACATATCAATTTTTTTAAGAGTCATACCAGGAAATATCTTAAAACACTCGTTGAGAAAACAAGTTTTACATAAAAACAACAGCATTTGACTTTTAAAAATTGAGAAAAAACACGTTTTACATTAAAAAATAACAACATTTGACTTCTAAAAAAAATGGAATGCATCCTTTTTCAATACAAAATTTTGATATTTATTTCATATTTAAACAATATCATCAGAGCACTATTTAGCATTTTTTTTAATCCAATTAAACATCATTTCTTTTGTTCAATACAGAAGTGGGCTTTGTTTATCCAGGAGACGTAAAATTTACGTCGGTCCAATAACAAAGAATATGTGATTATTATTATTATTTGTGACGATTGATGATGATGACCATTTACTATTTGATTGATGCGTTATAATTTCATCGTACAAATTGAGTGGTTGACTTGATCCAGGATATTGATAGCTTCAGCTTGTGCGCGCATTCCACCCAGCACTAATTTTTTCCTCAACTTATAAACATAGTATGTCGTTGATTTTGCGCATGAAGTTTCCATTTCGGTGTTGGCTGGTACGGTGCATAGGCATATCATATGAATAAATTCGATATATAAAGTTCATTATTAAAAATATTTATTTATTGGTGCTCATGACCAATCAAAAGATAAGGATCACCAAAGTGAATACGGAAGAGTGGAAGAATGTGGAGGACAACGGTACATAAGGACCCCCAAGATATTGGACTTTCTTATAATGGAGCCATATATAGATCAATTTGATAAAGATTTACAATAAATCAACACTCAAAAATCACTCCAAATATCAATAGTGGTTGTCCTCTAGGAGTAGAAGTTTTTGCTCAACATCATCATTGTTCTCATGGATGAGAGGGTGATGTGATTGGTGCTGATTTTTTTTTTCTTCTTAAAAACAACACTCCTCTATTATTTTCTTAAAAATCATGGCCCTGTGGACTTGTCAATATCGGGTTTTCTTGGATGAGTGAATTCTGTAGTGGTTTTTAAGAACTATAGAGGTGGGAAAAGAAGCTCTACATTTTTCACATTTAAGGCTCAATTGGTGTTTTAAAATCCAACCTAATCAACAACATTTAGGATTAGATAAAGCATTGAAAATTGCTCTTTAGGCATCCATAATTTGCTCTTAGACACTCTAATCTGACAAAAATACCATTAACGACGTTCAACTGCCGTTATGCTATAGTCATATACCATAACAGAAACAACAACTCCCACATATTCAAAAACATAAATCATAATCCCTCCGAACTCTAAGAAATAAAACTCCATCAAATTTCTTCAACCACGAAGTGATCATGCATGTGCTTAAAATCCTTAAGCATGGACAATGTTGAGTATCGTCGTCCATCGATCGACTCAGATGAATCATCAAGTTCACCCAGATAAAGCTCGTGAACGACGACGATGTGAGAATCATGTTCTCAATATTGGTCAATATAGTTCTAAGAGACCGATCGAGTTGGACACTTCCCAAATCAAATCTTTTCATGATATTTGGAAAAGTTTGATTTGATCCATGACATACGAAGAAATCCGGACTTGCTTGCATGGATAGACCAGATGAAGAAGTTAGTTTGGCTCATCCGTTATCTTGTGTGTGTTTAATTATGTTATTTTACGTTACGTTAAAATTATGTTTACTGTATGTTCTTTTTGTTGTTGTGTCCTTGTTGTGTGTTCTTGTCTGAGCAACATTTTTCTTTGGAACTCATGCTTAACTACACTACCATTCCTGGCAACGTTGGTTAACTACCGTTCCTGGAGGCCGAGAGAAAACAATGTCGAAAGAGCAATTTGCTAACGTTAGTTATGGTTATTTTCATTAGTTTAGGGAGTCTGAGAGCAAACCATGGATGACTAAAGAGCAAGCGCTAAATAGTGCTCTCCAACAAGCAAAATCAAATCCATAAAAGTTTGATTGGATGTCAAGGATTGAGTTAGTTTGATTGAATGTTAGGAATTGAGTTTACAGAAAGTGGAGAAAAATGCAACCAATATCCTTCAAGTAGATCCACGCGTGCTTTTTTATACTACAAAAGTGGAGAAATGTGGTAGTACAATGTAGTGGACCAAAAGGAAACATCTAGTTTTTAATATTTGAGAATTTCTTGTCAAAAGAAAGAAAAAAAAATTGACAAATTCTCAGCTTCCATCCTTCTCGACCTCCCTCCATTTTACCCATTCTACTATTTTTGAGTTTTATAGTCTGAAGCGTATTTTACTATTTTAAGGTAAGTGAGATTATTGACACCGATTTTAAGACTTGGAATCAAAGAATCATCCAGTAATTGTTCAATGCTTACGAAATGCATCCCACTCACTTTAAGGCTCCCAGAGGACAAGTTAATTTGGCATGACGAGAAAGATGGCGCGTATTCAGCCAGGTCTTCATATCATATGTTGACTCACAATAAATTCTTGCATCAACCGGAACATTCCTCTGATCAAGGAAAATTATGGAAAAACATTTGGAAGGCTCCCGTCCCCAACAAAGCTTAAAACTTCTTGTGGAGATTGTCTAAGAAAATTCTGCCAACCCATGGATACAGTTATAACCACCTGCCACATCAACAAGTACAGCTAGCACGCTAATCAACTCACTTATAAACTATGAAGCACATACATTTCTCGGATTAGGTGTTTTCCGGTGTTAGACATGTGTCGTATTCAACACCGACACATATAATTAGACTGAATTATGTGATTTTATCAAATTATTAGCGGTGTTGACGTGTGAGTGTCCGCATTCGTGCTTCATTGCTTATAAACTTGTAATGTACCATACAAGTTTGTCAAAAATGTATCACACAAAACTTTTGATGACATCAATTACATAACTATGTGTTTAGTAACTATAAAATATTCTTATTTTATCCTTACATTTTGAAATTCATCAATCCAGTTTCTATATAAAGTTTATTTTGACAAACTTGTGTGTCTAACCACTTTTTATTTGTGTTTGTGACCAAATAAGTATTTCTCAATATAGAAGATATTAGCCGAGTTTCTTTCCTTATATTGAATGAAGATTGGAAATCAATCCAAGTACTCAATTTTCTACTTCAACTGTTTGCTTCATGGAGGAAAAATACATGAAAAATTGAAGACGTACAATAACAAGAGCATGCATCCTCGTTTTTTTTATCTAACTTCCAATCTGCTATAGATTGTGACACGTAACATTTACAACTTGATGAGTGAGCTCTGAGAAAACTACTCATGGAGCTTGGTATCTTAACTTACCTAGGAACACTCATCAAAGCATTCTGAATAATCCCCTTTCACCGTTTGAAGACATGTGATTTTACAATAGAGCTGGAGCATATGGATGACACCCATGATTCCGACCACCAGCTGGTAGCAATCTATGAAGCAAATTAGCAATGCTTTTATCACTTGGATCTTCACAATGAACCCGGGGATTATCAACTTTCGTATACTTAAGCAGGCTTTTCAAGAATGTTCAAAATGAAGTACAAAATTTTCCACATCGACAATAACCATAGGCAGCTTCAAGAGCCACACCACACTTTATACATGTAAATTGAGTTCTTCACAATGAACCCAAGGATTATCAACTTTTGTGTACTTAAGCAGGCTTTTCAAGAATGTCCAAAATGAAGCACAAAATTTTCCACATCAACAATAGCCACAGGCAGATTCAAGAGCCACGGCACACTTTATACATGTAAATTGAGTGGAAAACACCAAACCAAGGGGTGATTGATCTCGCCGTCCAACAGTTTGGAAATGATGATATCATAACATATTTTTGGTGGACACAGTCACACTAAACCAGACCTTCAATCCGAACTCATTTTTCAAAAAGACATATCATCCACCTAGACAAGCACAGTCTATGAAGGTGCTCAGGTAAGTCTGCCTACAAAAAGAAGCAGTTATAAAATCAGTATTGATAGAAGAACTTCAGTTTATTCAACATGAGAAATGCTAGGGTCACACCCACTAATACATCTGTTCAACACACCAAATAATAGTTAACCATGTCATCCAGTTTTTTAATTCATTTTACCTAGTAACCTGTTTCATCAGTTGCCATTTCTTTTATTTTATTATTATTAAATTAAATTTTAACTTTTCATCTTCTTATGTGCTCAACCTCTCACCAATATCTTTTTTTCCTTTGGATACAAACATGTTGAGAACATTTTAGAAAAGGGGAACCAAACTAGAAAGTTCTGCAACAAAAACAAAACCAAACTAGAAAAACAATAGAGATTAGGTGGATAAGATCGGAAAGAAAAAAAACTAAATCAGAAGGAGCCATGGACAAATAGGAAGGAAATACAGACGAGATGGCTAACAGAAGAAAATGGAGTCGAGATTGGAAGCAAATGAATACAAGATGAGTCAGATCCAATGAGTAAGACAATAGAGCATGGACAGGTTTGAAGGAAAGGAATTATGGATAGATAAGAAAGAAGGAGCCATGGAGAGATGTGTTAAAATAAAGTGTTAAAATGTGTGATCCTAGCATTTCTCATTCAACATTCACCAAGAACTATTAATTTTAATAAAGCAAATCATCTACAAGGTGTGCGTCCAAATGGAAAATTGAAATATTCAAAAACTGGAACTCATAACTATACAAGTGACCACAAATTGACTGAAGTTCAAAATATAAGTATTTAAGCATTGGTAACAAAGAGATATGTACAATCATCGAATACAAAGTCAATTACAAATAATAATCAGGTATCTTATCTATAACAGTTTCCCTAATCATATCGGAGTTCATCATATTAAAAAAAACAATTAATTGATCTATACAAATGACTAAAAGTCAGCGAAGAAATTCTACTTATTTAACAATCAAAATACACATCCCACAGAAACATTTTAATTACAGAGCAATCATGCAGTTCTATGTGCATAAACATAAGTGACATAACAGGGTCAGTCAAGATGGACCAGATGAAGAAACAGATCTATCTTATATGTTATTATCTGCAGTGAAATTTTATAGACTTAACTGCTTCAAATTAAATTCTAAGTTGAATCTCTTTTTTTTTTTCAGGTTGGTGGTAATGTAAATGTGATTTTGTCAGAACAGGAAAATCCAATTAAATGCTAAATATTTTATCCATGGGCATAATTTTTATGTTCTAAGTTTAAGATTCCTAATCCTAACTGCAAATGCTATAAATAAAATATAGTTTTACTAAAGTTTTATCTGCTTAATAGTTTATTCCAAGATAAAGAACTTACAGTATTCCATGCAGAAGAGTACTTATCAGTTGAAAGCAACCAACTTTTAGCATTTGGCAGATAATCCAACTTCTGGCTAGCAAAATCAAAATCTAGCAGCTCATCATCATTACAACCATCGTAATCATATGCCCTCCTCCTCTTCTTTCTAGCTTTTTGTTTCTTCTGTTTCTTAACTCTAACAGAAGGACCACGATCAAAACCAGAACAATCTTCTTCTGACAGCACTCCATCCTCATCTATCAATGCATGTTTATCAGAGTTGCGGAAACCAATCTGATTATGCAAAAACACGGACTCCCAGGACTCAGGAGTCTTGCACTCTTGTGACAACCTATAATACAGAACCCAAGACTGAAGTCCAAGACACTTCACCACTTCCAGAGTTTCCATCTTAAACGTATTATTAAAAAACGGGGTCAAGCTATTACCATCATTTGGGATTGCAGATATCTTCGACACAATTTCATTGACTTTCGTCAGTGACTCCTTGGCCTCTTCGTCACACAAAAACCTCAGAAGCTGCCTCCCCTGAGCTATGACGGCATTCAACATCAGAATCCAGTCAATAGATCCAGAAACCCCACACTTCAAAAGAACAACCACAAACAACCGAGACAAATCATCCAAACCTCGCAATTCAATTCTCGGGTCAAGACATTTACAAAGTAATTCCACAAAGTAACACAAATCCTGCTCTTCAAAACTAATAAGAAGATGCTCACACAAACAAGAAAAAGGCTGCTCTTCTAAGAACTCTTCTATAACATCCCATACTTCACTCGAATCCTCTCTATACATCAAATCCTTAAAATAACGAACGAAAAACACTCTATCAATAAGGAAAATATCCCCATCTTTCACAGACTCAGAAACCTCAACAGATGACCAAAATTCAGGCACATTGTCTAGAAAATTCTCGACGGTTCGCTGAACATCCAAATCAAGAAAGTAATGAGGCTTTGTAGCAACCATTGCAGGTGATTGTCCATGTTTTCCTTTCCACTCCAACTCTTCCCAACAAATATCCCTATTTTTAAACGCAAACTGAGATAAAGCTCTTAACCCTTTCCCCTGTTCCAATCCAGAAAATGAAAACCATTGCAACACACGCTTAGAGTCACCTACACATAATTACCAATTTACTATAAACAATCAAGATTCACAAACAAAACAATAAGGGCCTGTTTGGATTGGCTTATTTGAGCTTATCTACTGACATAGATTTCATGAGACGGCTTGAGAGAACTTATGAAAACAGCTTATTGCATTTTTCATAAGCTTTTTTCAGCTTATTCTCATAAGTGGTCCAAGATAGCTTATGAAAACAGCTTATAACATATACAAAAACAACTTTATTTTATCTTTTGCTATCGAAATAGTTTGTGTAAGCTTATACATAAGCACTTGTGCTATAAGCTGCAGATAAGTTATTTATCTAAACAGGCTAAGTGTATGTTTGGTTCCACATTTGGAGGAGCCAAAATTGATTTTAGATGCGTAAAATTGATTTTGATATGTTTGAATCCTATGGAGTAGGATTAATTTTGCCTCTCGAATTAACTTTACTTGAAGCTAGAATTGTAGCTTCTGATTCTAGAATACCAAACATAAATCACTTTTTTTACCTTCAACTCAATTATAACCGGAACCAATTCACTTAAAAATCAGTTTTTCCCACAGCAAAAACAAACATACACTAAAACAACGAATAGAATTAAGAAGTAAAAATACTCACCAGTGAAAAAATTCTCGAGCACACGAGTTTTACGAGCTAAAACAGAACCAAGCTTTTGCGGAGAGTTATCAAACATCAAATTGAGAAACTGAGAAGCGAGATCGTGCTTCTTCTTAGGAATTCTCATAAAATTGATGAAAATTTCACGCTGGTCGCGAGGTTTGACGCAGTTGAATCCAGCGATGGTTTTGCGGAGCCACATTCGAGCTTCTGCGCGACCTAAAGAGATTATCGTGGACCAGAGAACGGTTTCCAATTCCTTCAATAGGTGAATTCGAAGTTTCGTTGAATCTTCTTCTGCGTTTGCGTCGTTGTTTCGAGTGGGTTCCGATATGAATAGGTTGATCATTTTTTGAAGGTGGAGTTTCAGCGAATGGAGGGTTTTGAGTTTGGGAATTTTGGAAGAAATTAGTAAGGTTCAATTGGGTGAAAACCCTAATGTGATGGAGGAAGAAGACGATGAGCACGGCGTCGTTTTGCTTTTCCCGAATATTTGCGTGTGATTTGAAGAAGCAGCGCTTTTGATAAATTTGAATAGCGGCCTCATAAATAAATTTCGGGTACTAAATGATTAAATTGTTACATGTGTTATGTAAATGATTCTCATGACTATATTAATATTTTAAAATAGTCTTTGAAGACAAAGACTATTTTAAAATATTGTCCAAATTTTCATAATTAAACTCATGTTATTATGTTTTTTCTTTTCTCATGACGGATAATTTAATTGAGTTTTTTTTTTTGACAAAGACAGACTATTTTGAAATATTAATATTAAAAGAGTTGGAAACTAATTTGACAATCACTTATCAAGACAATGACCTGATTGTTTACTCCTTTTCAACACTCTTATAACACTCTTTTTTTTATAGGATGAAATTGATAGGAAGCCTACACTTTGAAAATTGAATTCACATAAATTGGTAAGGTCTACACTAGTTTCACCAATAAAACACTGAGAGTGAAAAAAAATGTTAAAAAGAAATTGTCGATAGCATTTCTCTCTCGGTTATAACCCAACATTAATTAAAAGAGTAGAGCTTAAATGAAACATATAAACGGAAAAACTCATATATAAGTGTCTTTAAATTATGGATGAAGATGTGTTATTATTCTCACATGTGTAGTTGCTCTTTTTGTAAAATGTTGATTCACATCAATGTTGACTTCCCTAGAAGGCCTAATAGTGGTATCATATTATGATTCAACATTGTGGATGGACGAGAGTGGTTCTTTGGTGGTGAATTACGAACACGAAGAGTCTCACACTTAACATAAGTATGTTAATGTGTCAAATGTGTGTTAAAATTCAACATTGGATGCAAAAGTAGCTGAAAATGGATTAATTACATCATATACTTTCTTTTTTTTTTTAAACCATGTATCCTCCGCGCACGCAACTGTGGCCACTAATCCCTCGAGCCACGTGGAAACAACATAACAACATTTTTTTTTGTAGTTACTCATTGTTTGTGTTCATTTGGAAACAACATCTTGTGTAAAAAAAACTAGATAAAGATGCATACAATACACCAAAAATGGAACCTCTTCTTGGATCTTGCATATACGAGAATTTTAGCGCATCAGGTTGTCCTTTGTGTAATATACTTAAAGCAATCATTTGGATAATTTTCTTTATGCATATTAGACTATAATCACAACCATCATGATAAGATGTGCTTATACTGAAATATGAATCATCATGGTCATCTGCTCAATTACAATATACAAAAATCAACTTAAACGTCATCTTAACGAATTTTTCAATAATATGTCGAATTACAAGTCTCACAGCTCAAGTCAAAAACTATTTTTCCTTCCTAGGACATTCCACCTTTGGAGAAAGGGAAGTCAATGTGTTCGGCATCAAAGGGAGATGAATTATATGATAGTGTAACTAAGAATAGATTACTACATTCTTCAATGTCTTCATCATGTTTGTCTGTCTTTGTTTTAACTTATTGAAATTAAGCGTAAACATAAGGAAGTTTATAAAACCACTGCACAGAAAAACAAAAGTCAATACACTAAAGTAAAAAACCACCCCACTAACCACTAGAACACAAACTCAATCTCAGGGAGTGGCAAAATTCAAGTAACAACAAACACTCCACTAATGGATTTAAAGAGTAGCCACAAAGCCACCCGCTGCGGCCAGCTCCCAGCAACAAAACCAGAAAAGTGAACCAGAAGACCTTGTAACAGAATTAAAAAAAAAAAAAACAGTCCTTCTATATATCAAAAAAATTCAGAAACATATATTACATTGCCAAAGAACCCTGCTATGCCACAGTCAACACCCGAATAGAAGCCCAAAGACAATAGCAGACTACCAACCCCTCCAAGTAAAAGAAATTTACCTACAAGAGGCCAAACTAATTCTTCTCTTAACCCAAAAGAAGAGAAAGCTATAAACATGATTAAATCGGAATTAGTATTATAGTAATAGTAATTAATTTGAAGTATAGCATAAAGTGATACCCGACTGTTAACAATACATAAAACCTAAAAGGAGTCTACTAACTTAGAAACTTAAAAAGCCCAACAACATGAGCCTAATAACTTATTTACCTAACACATCATCATACCTATTTTTTAAGTTTTTTCTTTTCTTTCAAATTTCAACAACTTAAAACTGATCTATATATGTATACATGCTAGAAGACTTCAACTCCAAAATGGTTGCATCGGTGTATTAACAGAATTTTACTCGAGATAAGTTTGCATAAAGCTTTTGAAATACTCTGCTCGATCCTCCATAGTTTGCATTTCATCCTTGATACTTTCTATGTTCCCTTTTAATACCATTTCATCCTCTAGAGAGTTGATAGACTTGAGAAAATTCCAGCGTAAAGCTTTTGATATATCTAACAACCATAGAATAATTATCCAACTTAGCCACCTTGATTGTCATCCATTGTACATTAATATCCAGATTTTCTCCCTTCTCCTTCAACTATTTCTCTTTTACCATAAATTTAATTAGCGCATCCAACATATTGACGACTTGAGACCTGCAGATCTCAACAGACCTGGAACATCAGAGATTTAATCATAGAATCACCAATGCACCAGCTTCAAGATGCGCTTGAACCCAGATCGTGGGATAAGCCAACACATTGCAACCAAACAGCCCTTTCGGGTTAATAAAACTAGACCCTTTTGAGTTTACGAAACCAAACCGAGGCACATATAAAAAAACTTAAAAACCTATGAATAGTATACCTCATATTTGACCGCATATTCATACGTTGTGGGTTGTCAAATCTAATGTCAATGAATCATTCCTCATATTTGATATCATAGTGAATATGCCCAAATCACAGTGACTCGCGATGATTTTAATATACGCACCGACTACCGTGACATCAAACATAGACGTATTATTGGGTGATTCATTTTAGAAGGTAGGTGTTTTTGCTTTATTCTTATTTTTCAAAGACAACATTTCCTTTTTTTTTTGTGGCCATTTTTCTCATTTCTTATCTCTTACACAGTGTAAGTTACACATTGATTTTTCTATAAACACTCATTTTTCATTTTTATTTTTTGCAGGACTCGGTCAACAAAATTCACTTCAGTATTTTGGTAGTAGTACGTCTCTTACATCTTGAACCCCTATAAAAACTAAAAACATGCATTAATTTCATCAACTAGGATAAATATGGTGAAGTGTGTGTTGGGTCATGTGTCAGCTTAATTTTCATTCGGAAAATGCATTGAAGACTATTGTGTGCATTCTTAACCATTGATTTCATCCACTAGGATAGGACAATATTTACCAACTTACTATAAAACAATCTTTAACACAATACTGAGCAAAACTGATAAGCAGGTTACTTATCAATATCATGATCAACATTAATTAATACAAATGATTACTCAGGGAAATCACACTTTCTCTAGGATTTAAGACTTTCATTCCTTCACCTGCATTCATCTGATATTGAACCATTTCTTTTGTTCCAAGGAATCAATGCAGCTACGTTCATGACATAAAAAAATCTCTCTTTAACTCTCTTCATCTCTCTCTATATATATTTAAAAACTCTAAACTAATAAATCAGATTATTGGGTATATTACATAATACTATATGAATACCACTGCTTAGGTCCCAGAGTTTGTCATCTTGAATCTTTATTTGATGAATACCATAGCTTTTTCTTGCATATTAGTATCTTCTCCATGTCACCTCCTTGCTCGGTATCTTCTGTACGACATTCCCATCGCATACCCTTGGCAATAGTTGTAATGGCATCCAAAAAGTAACTAGACTCGCGGATGAGAGCATAGCCACCAGGTCGTAAAATTCGGTCCATTTCCAGCAACACATACTTCAATTCACATCTGCCAAGTAACAATCATTGTCAGAATGAAGCAGCCGCAAATACCAGTAACTATGAAATAAGTATCATCACTTATCAAATTAGCCTTGTAATCATTTTAGTCTTTACTTTGAGGGGACTAAAATCAAATATTTTACATGTTACAAACACCAATTTCAATATCAACAAATTTTGCAGGGACTAATACAAAACAACAAGGACCAAAAGCAAAAAGTGCAATATTTGCAAAGACCAAAAATATATTTAAACCAAATATTAATGTGTACAAATACCAACAAACAGCTCATTCTAATGTCACCTGTGGCTTTCTGCAGTGAAGAGTCCTGCAAGATGAAGGAGGTCATATGTCCGAGGATATGTCGAAAAAGCTTCACACCTATCATAACAAAAATCAAATCAACAGTAGATCATTTATAAAACAAAATTATATACAGAAATGAAACCATTTGTTTTAATAACAATATTTCATAATTACCAGTCGTGGAACGTTCCAATGAGGCCTCGATCATAAACCACAGGGAGTGTATTCACAGCATAAGATGAGACCACATTCATAACCCATACAGGATCATCAATCAAGGCCGCAGCAAAACCTCCGTATTCCGTATTCATATCCATCACATTTCTTATCTTATCAGTCCCAAGCTCAGGGATCAACTTCTTGTAGTGTGCAACATGCTTCTTCCAATTACTGCCGTCACGTTTGAAAGTACTAGCACTCCCATGACGAACCATTGAGAGTCGTTCTGGTGTAACATGCAACCGCTCGGGCCACTTAGAAATTGATGTAAGACCTATTTTCTTAAACTTTGGATCCGGAACGACAAAACAAGTGCGAATTGGAGTATACCAAGCTGAATCTGGTGCTAGGCTGTCATCGCATTTAGGTGGATAGGTATCTCTAGTCAGCTTATCGTAACAATCATTCTCAGGAGACTTCTGCCATACGGCAATGTCGCCTTTTTTATTATACAATTTAAAGCACAATGAAGTCAGTAAGTTCTGCAATTTCTCGTAAGTTGATCTTTGTTCTTTGATAGTTGTGTTCCATCCACGCGATCTGCGCTCGTAGTTGATTGGTGGACCAGACAAGACCCAAAATCCTCCAGGACGAAGAATCCGGTGTATTTCAAGAATATTAACTCCGCCTGGTAAAAGATTGCAGTGTGAATTTCAAAGTTTAAGAAGCTACAAGATGATCACTGGTAAATGTTGCATAAAAAGGATTATTTCAGTTTGATCAAGAGCAAAATTCATAGAAGTAGTACCAAATTCTGTCCATGGAATAAGGCATCTGGAGCAATGAGCCATATCGAAGGAATTTGATGGGAACGGAAGCCTGTGTGTAGCAAGGACACCAAGAATCGCAGGGATACCACGCTCCAAAGCGAATTGAACCTGAGCTTGGTGGTTATCTCTTGGAGCAAGAGAAACCGTAAGAATTCCACGATCCAGCAAATCACCACCCCAGCTAGCAACCTAAAATGAGAAAGTTTTGTGGATTAATTGATGCCATTCTTTTGTCTATTGCGAGATTGAAAATTGCAACTGATATTAATTGATTTCTTAGGTACAAATAACAAAATTAGTTGGTTTTAAAATATATTTCCAACACAGTTAGAAAAGTACAACTGCAAGAAGAAGCACATATAATTGAGCTAGAATACGATTGTTAAGGAAAGAGAATTGTAATTTTCAAGGCTATTCCCTACATAAAAACCAGTGTTGTCGAATAGTAGTTATAGCGATGCTATAGCGCTGTAGACTGTAGTGTAGCAGAATTTGAGCATACCGCTATTTTATGTGCTCCGTGATAAAAAAAACACTGATAAAAACACAAGAGGAAGCAAGACTCACCCCACAACCAGTATCAATGGCCGTTCGAATAGTTCCATCTTTCATTTCTGGGATCAGGTCTTCCATTAAATCAACATATTTACCGACACCATTCGGGAACATAGTACCTCCACCAGGAAAGAGGAATTTCTCTCCTTCCTTTTTCAACCAATGTTGATTGGACTTCTGTTTGTTAATCCAGTCATATGGAACATTCCTGAAATTATATATAACAGCAAACATGACGGAGTAAGTTGCAGGAAACTTAAAATTATGCCGGTCTTATATTATCATTCGTCGTCAGGCTTATATAATTACCTGTACCAACATTCATCTCTGCTCTTTGGCCATCTAATTGGAAGCTGGTACCCATCCGGAGGAGGAACTAAGCATTCTTTTCTCTCGAAAATTGGAGGGCAATGGCGTTCCAACATTATGAACCGATAGGATCCATACTTCTTCCATCTCTGTAAAATTAACTATACTTAGACCCTGATTGGATAAACAACTTATAGCATAAGAGCTTATTATAAGTGATTGTGAATAAGCTATTTCTATAATAAAAGATAAAATAAAGACAAATTGTTTTTATACAAGATATAGCCTGTTTTTATAAATTATCTTGGAGAGCTTATGGAAATAAACTGAAAACAACTTATAGACATATCATAAATTGTTTCCATAAGCTCTCTCAAATAGTTTTATGATCCAAACAGACACATAATCATTAAGAAAACTTCCTTCTACAAATCCCATGACATATTAAAATGCAACACTATACTAATATTACCCTTGGATCTGTGCATGGAGTGTAATCTTGATAGTCGATACTGCATTCAGGAAAACTGATGGATTTAATTTGCAAAGAACTTATTGATGCTGATTTCTTGGGGGAATCAAGGGATCTCTGGCTGATAATTGATACAATTCTATCATTCTCAGAACCAAAGATTACACCCATATAGAAAGAAAGTCCACATAGCACCACAAATATGATTGCCACAGGGACAATCCTACTCTTGTCTGCCACTCTTCCTTCATTATTCTTCATCTTCCGTTAAACAATCAACTATCTGGAGAAACGCAGTATAATCAACATGAGTACAATCAAACCATATCCATACATTTTTTTTTTTTAATAAAATGATAAACTTAACAATTACTCCATATTTGTAACTTCATATCTGATTCAAAATTTTGAGTTATCATTATTTATCATTCATGGAGAAAATGACACAAGTAACTCACAAATTTCAAGTGCCATCTTAACTCTAACCAGATAAAAACAACAACAATTACCTACAATACACCAAAAATATTGAAAGATGTGAAATTTATTGCAGGAATGAATAGATAAGCACTAGTGACATAAGCACTTAAGGTACATCTGAAAGAGCTTATTTTATTTGGCCTTATCTTGTGACATAATCACATTTGAGTGAGCTTGTCAAAATAGTCTACAAACCTATTTTCAGGTTATTACAATAAACTTGGCAGCTTAAGAAAACAGCTTAGAACTTATCAGAAAAAAATTATCCACATTCCATCTTTGTTTTTTGTTTTTTTTAATGACAAATAAATACTAGCCTAACAACCAATCCCCTCTTTGAATTTAAAAAATAGCTTGAAAATAATCGCTTATATAATTATACACAGTTAATTAAGCAGTTTTTTTTTGTTACAAGTTAAAACTTAATTAAGTTGTTTACCTAAACACACTCTTTAACTGTGTTGCCAAACCAGCAACTAAGCCAAAAAAGAACAAGGCAACAAAATAATAATAATAATAATTGCAAACTAATTAAGGAATCAATAGTCCAGAACAAAAAATGTTTGACACAGAAATTAAAATACGCAAACAAGAGTTAAACAATATCACTAAAATCAGACCAATGTGAAAAAGGAAGAAAAAAAAATGATCGTCGGAAAAAAAAATCGTAATTAAATTGTAGGACATATGAAAGGAAAAACATAATACGTAACAGTAATACAAGAATAATTTGATGATCTTTTCAAAAAAAAAATAAAAAAAACATGATATATGGAGTTTCGATTATAAAAAAAAAAAAAAGGTTATTAAAAAATAGAGAAAAGAAGGTGAATGAGATATGTAACAGAACAGAACAGAAAAGAATCCAATGAAGGAACATAACTTACCCTTTTTAGTTAGTTAGTTAGTTTATTTCCTGTCTCTGTTGATTACTGAAAAAGTGGTAAACTAAATGGAGAGTGAAGAAGAAGGGTTGATTTCATGGCGTACGATAATAGGGCAAATACGCTGTGAGTGTGAAGGGTTTAAGTTTAACTAGTTAGATGAACTTAACTATACAGTACTGTCTGTACTACTACTGGTATGTAACCAAGTGTGTGTCAATAAATGGGTAGCTGTCCCCTGTTTTCGCCGTATTTTATTCACTTCCTTCAACTTTCTACTTTTCCTCTTTCCGTCCTAAAACTTAATTCATTTGAAAAATTTACATATATTAATACAAATATAAAAGAAAGATAGATAAGAGTAATTTTATATAAGTTTTATTCACAATTCAGCATAAAGTCTATATTATAAAATCATAAAGTTTGTAGTATATTATTTAAAGTTAATTGTTATTGACATTTAAAGTTATAAAACATGAAAATTGATTTCTTAAACGTGGCTTGAAAAAAAATCCACTGAAAATAGTGACTGAAATTTAATTGTTATTTAAAAAATATTTATTTATGTTATATCGGATTAAAGTGTAATACATATTTAATTTTCAAGTGGGCAGAGAGTAATTTAAGAAGTATCCCACAGGAGTATAACTTTTAAACAAGTGAAATGTATAATTTAACATAACATTGGAGTGCAACTCAAGCTTTTTTTAAGAAAGAAAATGCAATCATGATCTGCCAGATAGGGTGATTTAGGGTCAATATTGACCCGAAATCACCCCTCTGGATTGTTTTTCTTTCTCTTTAATTAAATAGGTGATTTTCACATATTTTCGGTTTTCTTTCGTTTGTTTTGTGATTTCGTAGTATCGCATGACTTTGTTTATTTTGAGTTTCCGTTTTTGTGCGGTGTATTTTTTTATTTTCAGCTTTATTGCGATATTTATTTGATTCAGATTGAAAGATTATCATTGGTCAGTGCATATTCAATCAATAATTTTTGTGTCGCTAATGTTGCTGATCCGAAAACATAAGTATTTCGGTGGCTTAAACATAATCATATTTATAAATATATGTACTCTACCGTTCTAAAAAGTATCTCTGTTTGTGTGGCATCTTCTTCGTAACTGTTTGCCAACTAAAGATAATTTGTCGCGGAGACAGATTCTTCATGCAAATGATGTCAATTGTGGTTATGGGTGTGGTGAGTTGGAATCCGCTACTCATCTCTTTTTATTGTGTGGAATTCCTACCACGGTCTGGTTACTGGTGTAAAATTGGTTAGGCATATCTACTTTGTTTCCTAGTCAGATGTGAGAACATTTTACACAATTTACTTTAATGGCCGGTATGCCTAGAAGCTCACATTATGTTTTCAAAGTAATTTGGTTTACTTATGTCTGAGTGATTTGGAAGGATCATAATAACCGTGTCTTCAACAATACGGGGTCAAATCACTCGGTATTATTTGGGAAGGTCAAGCTGAATTCCTTTTTGTGGCTGAAAGCTAAATGACCGTCCTTAAATTTTTGTTACCATGATTGGTGGCAACACCCGTTTCCTTGTTTGGGTGTTTGCATGTAATTTTTTTTTTCTGGTGCCTTTCCTTTCTAGGCACATGCCAGTTGTAAACATTTGATCGTTGCTTCTATTTAGCACACCTTGTGCGGGGAATCGCATCGATGTTGTTATTATACATATCATTTTGGTTTGTGAAAAAAAAAATTAACGTGAAGACATGTATACAAAATGTTATTTCCTCTAAAAAGTAAATGCAAATGATTGTTTTGAAATTGAACTCATTTGTTTCTTATGCATACTACCTTTTTCCTGTTTTTTAATATTTTATTTCATAACAAGGAGGTCCCTTTTAGACTTTTTCAATCATTTCACGTTTTTCTGAGACATTTTTTTTAACTAAACGTTTTTCCTTGACATTAGTGTATTGGGATTCGGGAACAAGAACAATCCTGTCAAACACGTTTTAACACATACTTTCTCAAATCATATTTATAATTAATTTTTATTTTTTAAAATTTATTAAATAAATGTTGTATTTGAACTATATTATATTTCAGATGTATCAATTATTTAATAAATTTTAAAAAGTAAATTTTGCATATAAATATGATCGGAGGGATTATTCTTCAACACCTTCTTATTATTGGTTAAAATTTGCATGAGTCCTACTAAATTTATATGGGACGCAAATGATGTGGTGGAATCTATGATAATTTTGATTAATCAAAGAGAACGTGTTAAAAAATGTGTGTTGTTACTTAGCCTTAATCTTTGCAACAATTAAGAATGAGAATAAGGTAGGCCGAGTTTTGCAAAGTCTTTTTTTTTTGGGAGAAGCAAAGTCTAATTTAGTTTGTTTGAAAATTTAAGGTTTAGATCTAACTTGTAATCGGTCATATGCCTTTGAGTTTGATTTTTTGGAAGTTTGATATGATATGTTAGTTTGTTAAAAAGCTTATTTAATATGAAAATACTTAAATAAGTAATTTGATCTATGTTTAAATAAATTAACGAACAAATCGATAAATGAAATTAAACTCTCTTTTGATATTTAACACGATATTTTAAAAAATTAACTGCTCCCTCCATCCCAGTTTGGGCCCATTTGGTAAGACTTATTTTAAGCTTATACAAAACATCTTAAGCAAATAAATGAGTTTTTGTTTTTTTTTGGTATTCTTTATAAGCTTGTAGATGTAGTTTATGAAAAAATAGGTTAAGAAGATATAATTTTCATCAGTGAAAACTTATAAATTAACATAAAAACTTTATTTATTTTCATAAGCTCAAAAATAAGTCAATTCAAACAGACCTTTTATAAGCGAAAAAAAAACTCACTTATTAAGAAAGTGTTTTGGAAAACACACTCAATAACAATGTCTATAAATATTAAATATTTAATGTGCGTTTCCAATAAGTGTTTTAGAAAATACAACAGTTGTAAACATGCCATAGATGTTTTTTTTTTTTGAGTAAATGTCATGGATGATAGAGCTGGACAACGGTCGGTTTCGGTCGGCGTCAGATCAAAAAAATGGGAAAATCGGTTAACCGTGAGTGAGAAAATGCCACCCAATTCCGCCCGTCACTATCAGCGGTTTAATCGGTTTCGGTTTAGACGGTTTGTCGGTTGTTGCGGGTGGTTTAAAATGGTTTGTGTTTCACACACAAAAACATAGCAAAAGTTAAAAAAAAAAAATCACAATTTTTCACTTGTATCATCACACAGAACATAAGAATTCCGTCACTTATATATGCGGTTGAGATGAGAAGTCTAGTCCACACAGAACATGAGAATTATGTCATGTGTATGAGGTTGAGATACATATTGTATATGATTGACATTATTTTTTGAAAAAATGGAAGGTATAGATTGTTGGATGTTTGAAGGTATGTGATGAGGATTGAATCTGGATGATGTTTGAAGGAAATGGATGAAGAATTGAATCGGATTTGGGTTTGAAGGAAAGGGACATGTTTAAGAACGATGAAAGAACAAGTTTAAATGATGAAGATGAATGAATGAAGGAATGGGTTTCTGATCTGAGAAACAAGGAATGAGTTAATGTGCTGATAAACAACAACACAAGCGACGCATCATCAACAACGAAATATGAAAACTAGGGTTTCCTCTTAGCTAAACTTTATCTAGTATGGGTTGAACTGGACTTCTATCTGGGCTAGACTTTGGACTTCCATCTAATTCGGGCGGAATCAGATTTTGATGTGTCGGTAATTCCAAATCGTAACCGACCAATGCTATCTACACCAAACCATTTACTTTAAACCGTTTAACTCGCATAAACCGCTGAACCCGACCCGAAGCCCTTCGGCCTATACGGATCGGCCGGTTATCTTGTTTTTGTCCAGCCCTAATGGATGATGTTGTTTTGCTTATATTTAAACAAAATGACTTTTTGTTACTTAGATTTTCGGACGGAGGGAGTATGTGTAATCACATTCAATTGTAGTTTATAATAATACTTATAAATATGCGGAAAATTAATGTACATTTATAAGCTTAAATTAATGAATAAGTTAACAAAACTATAATTGATCTAGAATACAAAATTTAGTATAATAAAAAAATATTATTCATATTAACTTAAATAGGGCGGCTTGATAGGCCAAAACGATGTCTAATGGTACACATAATTAAAAGGGACGTGCTTGTGCCCAATGGTATAAGCAATTTATTGGTTTTTAAATATTGTATAAAAAATTATGTCTAATGGTACACATAATTATAAGTAATTTTTTTTTGAGAGAACATAATTATAAGGAATGAGTTTGTCCGAAATGGTTGGTATAAGCAACTTATTGGTTTTAGAATATTGTATACTCTCCGCCTGAATCAATTTGATGTAATTCTGTATAGCATAGTTTTAAAAACCGGACCGGACCGGCCCAACCTGGAACCGGTGGGGTAATCGGTTCGAGTTGCTCAACGGATCGGTTATGTTGTCGAACCGGTGAAAACCGGCCGGGACCGGCCAAGCCCGGTAAAAACCGGTGAACCGGCGGTTTTAGAAAACCGGCCGAGTCAATGCTTTGCTTTGACTGCGCTTCCACTTAGTTTTTTAAAAAAATTGGCCTAAGAGGGATTCGAACACGCGACCATAAGCTAAAGAACAAGCTTTAACCAACAAGCCAACATGATGTTTTGTGATTGCTTTTCATCATTTATATATA
>Ga0315914_1002103_pt1 | contig 30433 bp, 19 predicted proteins | sample MpolenodulesMG_FD_203920 | JGI IMG/M metagenome (GOLD analysis project Ga0315914, IMG submission 203920) | Medicago polymorpha root nodule microbial communities from Los Angeles, California, United States - elongated nodules | ecosystem: Host-associated > Plants > Roots > Nodule | place: USA...
AAATATTTGTGAGGTTGTGATGATTAAACAATATTGAAATTAAAAGAATTGATATTGTGTTTGACCTAACTTCTCCTTAAAAATGTAGAAGTTGAAAAAAAGTCGGGTCAAACGATACCTTAATCTCTCACAACGGCAATGTAGAAGCAACTGAATTTGGATGAAAAAATTGAAAAATAGTTAAAAAAATAAAAATTGGAAAATAGTTAAAAGTTATTAAAATTTAGAAAATAATTAAAAAAATTGGTGGTGGCAAAATGGGAAATATGCCATAAAAATGAGGAGTTGGCACCAACCACATCCCACCAAATAGGAAAATACAAAAAAAGCCCCTCATAGGGACAAAATGGTAAAATCATAGGGATTAATATTTAATATATAGTAATAGATATTAATAACTTCAATTCATAATAATCACAATCTTTTCATTTTGTGTGTGACAGGTGTGATATCATGTTGTTTTCATCATGAATTATCCCTAATTCATGTAGCGATACATGAATTCATACATGAATCAATTAGCAGTACTGTAACAGCAACATGTTTTATCGTGACTTAAGTCACATTTGTTGTAATTTTAGTGTGAGTTAACTCATGCAGGGACATTATAGTCATTTCAGTTGAGAATTAACATTTTTTGTTGGGTAAAGAGCATAATTCGATTATGAATGGAATTGGCCCAAATGATTATCAAAACTCAATATTAATATTGTGATTGGTAAAGTCACTTTTGTAATAAGACACATGTCCATGATGTATGTAAGACAAGTTGCATTTCTCTTGTAATGTAAAGTGGCAAAATGGATAGTTGCGTGCATTGACAAGTTGCAAGATATATGAGATGCAAGTGACATGTTGCATGCCCGGTGTTTTGCATGGAAGACAAGTGACTTGTTGCATGTATGGAACTATGAGAGTGAGAGGAAAAATATATAAAAAAATATAGTTTCTCTTAATGTTCGTATTCTCCTATTTTAAGAGAGAAGGTAATTTATCTTTCAGTATATTTAGAGAGGTCTCGTATTCTCCACATAAATATTGTTTGTTAATATTTTATTAGTCTGATACCCAACGATTTTTGGAATAGCGTGGAAAGTGGAATATTTGTTGATGTGCTTGTCATAGTTGCTTCAGAAGATTGATAGAAATAATAGAGGCAGTGTGGAGGTTGAAATATTGGCATAGGTTTATAGAAGAGCTTGGCATAGGTATAATGAAGGGTTGTGATGTTGAGCAGTAATGCAGACAAATTAACGATAGTTGGAAAGGAGAGGATCCTCTCGAGTAGTAAACTCTGCAGTTATTGATCCCAGTCATTAATTATGTTCTCATTCTATTTATATAATATTAAAAAAATGCATTCTCTCATCTCTTCAATAAAGGGTTCAGATCATACATAAGGAGAGAAAAAATACAGAAAAAAACAATCCTTTCTATTTTTAATATATTAAACAAAGCAATCCTAAGTCACTAAATTTATGAAAGTATTCGTCAATTTTTTATTTATTAAAGTAACAATGAGGGGCATAAATTAACAAACACAAAATAAACAAAAATCATTTAAACTTGAATTAAAATTAATCCTTCTTAAGTTAGGGGTTTAATCCACGTCTCTTAATTACGTATGAAGAAATTTTATTAAGAATGGAAGAACTCATCTTGTGTGTCTTATAAGTTTTTCGATAGGGACTAATCACAATTAAATGACAATGAAAGTTTTATATCAATAACATGATAACTTGAAAATATTAAGCCTTTTGTTATTTCTTATTTTAGTTTTATGAGATTTAGAGTAAGCGTTGAAAAGAGGGTGTTTCTAACACTCTTTTTAGACAAAATTAGTGTAGAAAATAAAAAGAATTTTTATTGTTCACCATAAACTTAAAAAGAAATATGATAAAAGTATAGTGCATGCATTAATTAATGGTTTAAATATGTTTTTAGTTTATTAAAGTGTTCATTATCCCTTCTATTTTTTTTTAAATGATCCGAGTCCCATATTGTTTTTGGTCAAGTCCTAGTCACATACTTTTAATCCTTATCGTTTTGATTGAGTTCTTCTAATATATATTTTTTGTTCATACAGCAGTTGGTTTGTGTTCATTTAATCTCTATATGGCATGGTCAACCAAAAAGAGTATAATAGAAAAATAATACATTAATATAATTAGAACCATTTCCTTTAGAATAATAATTAAATTTGTACTATATATAAAGGGAATAAAAAAAAATGTGTGTCTTTTTTCTTTTCAACTTTACCCTTTTATATAAAGTATTTTGTTTACAATATAATCATTCTTTTTTAATTAAATAATCAATTTTTTTAAATACCAATGCTTTTATATAAAAAGATGCTAGGTTTTTTAGTATAACATTTTCTCTTCCAATTTTATCGTTCACTCAAACCTTATTTTTGACCATTTTATCATTTCGTACTAATCAAATACCTTAATTTGTTTTAAATAGTTGAATAAAATTATAAAATAAATTATTATTTTAATTGACAAAAGTGGAAAGATGGATAAGTAGGTGTCCGTTTTGACGCCAATGATTAATAATATTTTTTAAAAAATAACTAGTGATTAATAAAGTTTGTTTTACTAATTTATTTAAAAAATAATACATGCATTAGTTTATGGTATAAATATGTTTTAGCCCTTCTATTTTTTTCTTCTATAATTGAAAAACAAAAATAAAGTTATACCGTAAGAACATAAACAAAAAAGAGGATCCAAAATAAAAATATTGCAAGAACTGTTGAAACATAAAAAGTCAAATGTAAAAAAATGAGCAGTTAGATAGAAAAACATATTTAAACCTTGATCTTTTGACTAAATATAGTAAAAAAAAAAAAGGATTTATTTTATTTAATTTTAGTTTGTCTCAGGGCTGCCATCTAGATTTATATATGCTTACCATCTTGGTTTTTTTTCTTTCGGTGGTGGCCGGGGTAGTTGCATCTATGACGCATTCTGCAACAATAAAAAAATCGATATGCTCGCTCGTTGTCCGCATAATTCATTACAGTAGGCAAATCTCAAAGATATATGAAGTCTATTTTTATAAAAAAAAAAATGATGTACACCCTATATGAGTGTATAAACCATGAAAGAAAGGAAGAAAAAAAGTGATATGATAAATATAATATGTTAATGGTGTGATAAGAGGAGAAAGATAGAAATAAAATGAGATATGAAATGAATGTATGTAATTTAAAGGAATATTCATCATGTTGGTTCTATAACTCACTAAAATGAAAACAAAACTATTACGCAAAATACAAAAATGGGTGACCTATAAAGCATGTAGTTGAAAGTTTTATCCTACGGTGCATATCAAAAACTACCAAAAACAACATGCTAGTTTGATGATGATGAACATCTGTAATGAATGGTAAATGAAATTTATAATTGAATCTCAACAATTGTGATAATACTCTTCTCTAATTATATTCGGTGAAAAATGCAAAATACAAATTACATTGAAAAGGGAAATTAAGGAATCTTCTTTAATTTAAGAAAGTAAGGAGAAAAACAAGTGGATAATTCTAAAAGAGATGATTGGTATGTGGTCATTGACTGCCTCATCCTACTATATGCCAACCTTCCTTAAACACCCTCAATTGGCATATCTTTGGTTAGGGAACTTACCCCTCTTTCCCCTTCCTAGCTCTTGAGGTTGAGTCTGAGGAGCAGCTACCACCCTTCCTAGCTCTTGAGCCTGAGGAGCAGCCACCACCCTAGCTCTTGAGGTTGAGCCTGAGGACCAACCACCTCCCTTCCTAGCTCTTGAGGTTGAGCCTGTGGAGCAACCACCGCCCTTCCTAACTCTTGAGGCTGAGGTTGAGGAGCAGCCAGCACCCTTCCTAGCTCTTGAACCTGAGGACCAACCACCACCCCTTCCTAGCTTTTGAGGTTGAGCATGAAGAGCAGTCACCACCCTTCCTAGCTCTTGAGGCACCCTTCCTAGCTCTTGAACTTGAGGACCAGCCACCTCTCTTCCTCGCTCTTGAGGCTGAGCTTGAGGAGCAGTCAACACCCTTCCTAACTCTTGAACCTGAGGACCAGCGACCACTCTTCCTAGCTCAGGAGGTTGAGCCTGAGGAGCAGTCACCGCCCTTCCTAGCTCTTGAGGCACCCTTCCTAAATCTTGAACTTGAGGACCAACCACCACCCTTCCTAGCTCTTGAGGCTGAGCTTGAGGAGCAGCCAACACCCTTCCCAACTCTTGAACCTGAGGGCCAGCGACCATCCTTCCTAGCTCTTGAGGTTGAGCCTGAGGAGCAGCCACTGCCCTTCCTAGCTCTTGAGGCACCCTTCCTAGCTCTTGAACCTGAGGACCAGCCACCGCCCTTCCTAGCTCTTGAGGCTGAGCTTGAGGAGCAGCCACCACCATTCCTAGCTCTTGAACCCGAGGACTAGCCACCACCCTTCTTGGCTCTTGAGGTTGACCCTGAGGAGCAGCCACCGCCCTTCCTAGCTCTTGAGGTTGAGCCTGAGGAGCAGTCACCACCCTTCTTAGCTCTTGATCTTGAGGAGCAGCCACCACCCTTCCTAGCTCTTGAGCTTGAGGACCAGCCACCACCCTTCCTAGCTCTTGAGGCTGAGCTTGAGGAGCAGCCAACACCCTTCCTAGCTCTTGAACTTGAGGACTAGCCTCCACTTGCCTTGTAGCTTCACCCAAATCTGTTATAGTATTATTCGCTTCCACAATGTTGTCCATACTCGGTACAACATCATTAACTGCATTATTCATCTGAGGAACATGCATTGGTGATTGTTGTGGATTATGATGTTCTTGTTGCTGAGGCAATGCATTACTATTATTCGTTATCAAGTTTCCAAGACCAATTGCATGATCATGATCAGCTATATAATATTCAATTGGAAGTTGTTGCTCCCATGTTGCATATCCATGATGTAGGTTGGTGTTGGGCTGATGAGGAAAATGCCTTGGTATCAATTTTATGGGTACTTGTTGAGAACTACAACCATATGCCATTTGATATTGTTGTTCTGCATCATGAGAATTGTGAGACCACTGTGATGATTTCAATACAATAGCATGAGCAGAAGCATCATAAGCTTGAAAATAAAGTTGTGAAGATCTATCATGTGAACTGTCGGATCCCGCAACCATGAGAGCTTGCTCCTGTCCTTGTTGATGTTTATTTAAATACAGTCGATACTTCTACAAATCAAAATATATAACAATATAAATTACAGTTTCAAAAGGCTAGTGTTAGTGTACATTAAATAATAAATAGTGTACAATCTATCGTCTTGGTTTAATTAATGGTATGGAAACAAGATTGATATCTATGTTTAATTTCATTCAAAACAAGCTTCAGCTTGATTAAGTATTATGACATTTAATTTGAATGACTAAGAAAACTTTATAACTGAACAAATCAAAATTTTGAGTTAGCTCCTTTTCAAGGTAAACTGGTAATATATATCTGAATGACAGTTAAAGACTAAGGGCATCTTTAACGCAAGTTGCTTATTTGATTGCTTAAAGCTAAGGGATGCATCTTATTTCATGTTTACCACTGGAGTACGCCAACATGGCATTGCTCATTGCTTAAAACTAAGCAACGTTGCCTAAATAAGCAACAACAGGACTGGATTGCTTATTAATAAAAAACTATTTATATGCCTCGGTAGCAGCACACAAATGAACATGTCTATGCTTGTAGAAGAATTGGAGAGAGAAAGTGTCAAAGAAAAATTGTTTGTTTTTTGGGTTGAAATTAAGAGACGAACAAGTGAAATCTCAATAGATTTCTTAAAAATGATTTGGCACAGATGGCCCTACCAAAATTGGGTCAAGCAACCCAATTTCATCTTAGCGTTGGAGATGCCCTAATAATCCATAAAATATATTGAGATTCCTTAAAAGATAATATGTCACAAGCACGTGTTTTCTACATACCCATCAAATTTTCCGAACCATAAATAATCAAATTTTTAATTTACAATTGTAAATCCTTTATTTATTCATTTTTGACAAAATTTAAAGTTTAAATTTCAAATAACGGATTTATCACAAATTTGAAGGGTTAAAATGGAAATTACCTGAAGATGACTACCTACCTGCTCCCTTGTAAGTTTGGGCACCTTCATATGTTTAAGAATTGTTTTTGGTACCGCCTCTGGAAAAAGAGAAGAAAAAAAAACAAAGAGAGAGAGAGAGAGAAATTGTTATCACAAGTTGCAAACCAATTTTACACTGTCATTTAGTATAATCATAACCAATTTTACATTGTCATCTAGTATAATCATCTTTCCAAATCACTCCACTCCGTGCCATTTTAATGATATTAGATGTTAGTGTAAACTAGGAATAAATTCAATAAACTTTTGATAAAAACAAGAATAGGTAAAGAATGCATACTGGAAGTGGAAGCATCAAGTTCTTTAACAGCCTTCATGAATTTTTCATGTAACTCTAAAGACCATACCACCCGCTCCTTCTTCGTCTTCTTTCTCTTCTTTGTCTTCTTTGTTGGAGGTGGTTCGGGTTTATCTTTGTCACCGTTTTCCGATGTTGCATGGTTTGAGGGTAAATTTGAATCATCTCTTGCCCTTATTTGGCTACCTTCAATCCCCAATTGCTCATTGATTTTTTGTTTTTTATTTCCTTTCAGCATTTTCCTAACTGCATGATGCCACATATACTTTACTTGATTTTCAGTGAATGGCTTGACAAAACAGTCACAAGCTCCATTTTCAATTGCCTTCATTATTCCACTTGTTGATCCTTCAGAACACATCGTCACTGCACATATATGTAACATAAATAAATTATAATGTCTCGTCTCATGTAAGTATAAATTAATCATGTGATATGATAATATAACTACTTACTAATGACAGGAATATCGATTTGTTGTGTCAATTGTTGCAAGAAATCAAATGAATCCATGTCCGGCATTTGAGTTTCAAGTAGTACCAAATCAAAATCCACCTTTTGTGCTATCAAATTCAAGGCTGAAGAAACTGTCGAGCAAGTCGTAACTGAAACAAAGAAACAAGAATTGTAACAAAAAGATTGAGACTTTCATAGGTTAACATAATTCAATTAACAATCAAAGAAGGTACCATATATTAATTTACAAACCTTGGTAATTGAATTGAGACCATGTTTTCTCAATAGCATTGAGAAGATCGATATCATGATCAATCACAAGAACTTTAACATTGGCTGGAAACTCATTCCCAAAGGAAAAAGCCATTGCAAAAGAAAAGAATAGTTGTTTGTGAAGTGAAAGAGTGAAGAAGAAACCAAACACTATCACTCTTGATTTGTTGACTCAAGTAAGGTTTTAGGGCATATATATAGTTGAAATCCAAAGACTGTAGCTGGATCCAATCGACTAGGCCAGCTGTATAGGACCTGTATATTGTAAATTCAATGACACAAACCAGAATTTAGTCATAGAGTTGAATGTAAAATTTTTTTATGGTAGAGATTTAATGTTTAAAATCTTATAAAATTAATTATTATTGTATTTTTCTAAATAAATAACGATTATAATAAGAAATAAGAAATACCCAATTTTACTTAATTGGTCAAAGCGACTTTTCACAAATAAATAAAAGATATTTGGAAAAAATAACACAGTAAAAGGATAATAGGTATATTAGGAAATGAAGCAATAAATTATTTTCAATTAATGATTATTTTATTTTATTTTTGATTCAATGAATATTGACCGATTGATTTTAAAATCAATATATAAATCTTGTTTAAATAATCAATGAATTTTTTTTTGTGATATTTTGATTCAATGAATTGACTAAAATTTGTTTTCAACATTGACCGATTGATTTTTATTTTTTTTTAAATAAATATTGACCGATTGATTTTAAAATCAATATATAAATCTTGTTTAAATTTAGGAATACACCCGCTAGTTTTTATGTGGGAGTGTTTTAGCAAGCTACACCTTAAGGTGCATTTAACTATTTTTTAGTTATAACTTGCTAAAACACACCTTAAAAAAATAAGTGGGTGTATTCTAGCAAATGTCTATAGGAGTTGCTAAAACACACCCACTTATATTTTAGAATGTGTGTTTTGACAACATACACTTTAAGGTGTATTTAACAACATTTTAGTTATATCTTTGCTAAAACACACCTTAACAAAAACTAATGAGTGTATCCTAACAAACCCCTTAAATTTAATATGAGATTAACCAAACAATATATAAATCTTGTTTAAATATTCAATGAATTTTATTATTATTTTTGTGATATTTTGATGATTGGTTTTCAACATTGACCGATTGGTTTAAAATCAATATATAAATCTTGTTTACATATAATATGAGATTAATCAAACAATTTTATCCTCAATTCAAGTGGTTAATGAGTTCCTCCAAAGCATGAATGGTTCGTCAGAATCAGAGTTCGATTCTTGATGAAACAAAGATCATGTTATGCTTACCTCACGGCCGAACTATAGATTATCATGGTTTCTTAATTTTAATAATTTTGTAGTGATTCCTTTTTGAGGTCTCAGATTCGATTTTCTCCGGTGTCAATTTGGGTGGACTAGTTTAGCTTCTTCGGAAAAAAATTGTAGTGGTTCCTTAATTTTAATAATTTTGTAGTCTTTATAAAAAAATACATGTATTTATAATACTGCTGAAACCAAATTTGTTTAATTATTTTTAAACTCTAAGTTTTTTAACAATTTTTTAAATATTTGTTTATAATATTATAAAAAGTTTCTCAGCAAAAGTTCAAAATTTAATTTCTATGTCGAGGTATTTAAATTGAGCTTTAGTCATTTAAAAAACTTATATACTGCTGAAATCAAATTTGTTTAATTATTTTTAAACTCTTAAATATTGAGCTTTTATCATTTAAAAAACTCATATACTATTGAAACTAAATTTGTTTAATTATTCTTAAACTCTTAAATTTTATAACAATTTTTTGATTATTTGTTTATAATATTATAAAAAGTTTTTCAGCAAAAGTTTAAAATTATATTTCTATGTTGAGGTATTTGTTACTTTTAAATTGAGCTTTTATCATTAAAAAACTCATTTAATTCATCTCATATTGAAACATTCTAAATTTCAGTAAATAAACTTTTATAATGTTCTAAACATGCATGCAAAAAAATCTTTCAAATTTTGTTTAAGATTAATTAAACTGTTTGGTTTTAATAGGGACTAAAATTGTGTGCACAATTTTTTTTTGTAAGGACTTAAAGCTATTAAAATTAAATAAGAACTCTAAAATGAAGACTTCCCTGACAAAATGACAACCCTAACCGTCTTTTTCCTCGGCAAAAAGACCCTGCCATTTGTACTCTTAGGCGCCTAAAATGCATCTAAAGTGTCAAGAGTAATGTATGCAACAAGCTAAGTGTTACCAATACAATAAACCAAGTGTCATGACTCATGAGGAATACATGCAACAAGCCAAGTGTCAAGATGAATACATGCAGCAAGTCAATCTTGCCTATGCAATAATCCAAGTGTCATAACTCATGAGGACTACAAGCAAAAAGCCAAATAAATAAGAGGAATATATGCTTCAACCAAGTGTTATGTTACCCATGCAATATCTCAAATGTCATGAGGAAGGAATGCAACAACTCAAGTGTTATCCATGCAGTAAATCAAGTGTTAAGAGGATTGCATGCAACATGCCAAATGTTATTCATGCAAATGTTATTCATGCAATAAAACATATTTCTCTCTTCTTCCCTCATGAACCCCAGCCCTCTCTCTTTCTAATGAGCTCACCAAAACCTCCACTCTCTCTCATATTTTTTTCTTTCTAAAAAAGGTGTTCTTCTCTCATCAGTCACAACCCTCTCTCTTTCTTCTGGATCCTCTCCGTCCTCCCCTTTTGTGATCGCTCTGCGCAAATCCCGTGACATTTGGATCATGCATCTATGTTGCGGCAATTTCAGTCAGTGAATTCTTCTATGACTATGTCAACACCTGGATCCGCACCGCCAATGAGCCTATCTTCATGGTCCTTTGCTCTGACGTTAACCTTCTACCGTTGACAATCGCAGCTCATCGTCAAGTCAATAGTATGTGGCTTGAAATCGATCTCATCCTTCTCCTTCCTTCCTTCCTATACTGTACTACTCTCTCTCCCCCTCTCTCATATTTCTTGATTATTAAATAATGGGTGTAAAAAAATTGTTAGAAGTTTTTGAATAATTATAGATGTGTATGTTTTCTTTTAAAGAGTTAATGGTCTGATTATGTATTCATTTTTTTATATATATATTGCTTATTTGTTTCTTTGCAAATTTGTAGAATTCTAAAAAGCAAACAATCTTATAAATGTATGACCTAATATTTGTAGATCAAACAAAGTCTTACATGAAATTTTATTCACCACAATTTCTAACAATATAACATTTTACATATAAGTCACCCGTGCAAAGTAGCGATCCAGTTAAAATAAAATCAAAAATCCCTTTTAACACCAAAATTCAGTTGTGTGGATTACAGAGACCATATAAAATTTGCTTAACTGCAATGATTTTGAACACAAGTTATATCAACGAATATTAATGCCGTATAAAAAAAGTGAACAAATATAAGAAATTAGGGATTGTAAGAAAACAATTTTTTAGCGATTAAACCTAAAACACATTGAAAGAAATTAGGAATCAAACGTCACGAAAGCATACAAATCAGTAATGGTGAAAATAAATTAGATTTAATAGGAAGTTTCTAGTATAAAAAAGTTAATATTTCATTTAACCTAATCTAACCTTTTAAAAATCCTAAACAAACATAACCTTTTCTTAGATTGTATTCTTAAAAAGCTCATGCATTCGTGGACATGCATATCCCACTTCAATATTTGCATATGTGAGTCTATCAAGAATATTCGTATAGTTACGTACTCCACAGAGTATAAAACTCATTAAAAGTTTCTATTACATCATCCTCTCATCGTTTTGAGAATCATGTTTCTTTTGATTTATAATAGCATGATCGTTTAATATCGGTCCACACTTTGTTTTTATCCATTAAACCTAATTCTTTAGATTTCTAATCGTTTAAGTTGAGTTACCATCTCGATTTTCTATCTTGCTAAACCTTTTGTCAAATGATGAACTAAATTTTCATCGGTACGTACATGAACTACTCTAAAAGCTCCTTTTGTGAGGAACTCTATTACATTTACCTCAAACATGGAAACTAATAGATAGTTTGTTGATTATCCATGATCAATCACATCACATACGTATAATAGGACAACTGAGAGGTTCAAATACATCCATGATCAGCATATCTACAGACTATGGAGAACCTAACCACGTGCTTATAAATAATAATCACACAACCAATTTTTATGACTCTTTAACTGATATTGGATATTTGAGTTTTGGAAAGCATATTGTGTGAACATGACAATGTAGCACCGCTTTCATGCCTTGAAATAATGATTCGATGATAATTAAATCAACCTTCTGATTTGATTTCAATATATAAACACGTATTTAGCCTAGACAAATGTTAAATGTTAGCCTATATATATAGCTAAATAGTTGAAAAGAGTAATCACACGAATTATTTAAATATTTCATATGTTTCTCTAAAATTTAAAGATATTGATTATATGAATTATCTCATTTTGTAGGTGGTTAAATGCTTGCATTTTCATCAAATACGAGGCTCGTTTATTCACATTTGGCACACCTATAATTTTCCTCTTTCTCAAGTGTAGTCTATTCATTTACAGGGTACATCTTCTCTTGGAGAGAAGTTCACTCATCTACATGCATTTGTATTGTTATAGAAACTCAATGTCAACATAACATGTCACATTACTATCATTAGCACGAAGACAATTGATACGAAATCTAGTTGATACATTTACTAAAATCATTGACTTAATTAACTTATACCACTTTTGGGTCACAACGAGCATTTAAATATGTGAGAAATCATCACATTAGACTAAAATCGTAAATTCATAATCATACAAGTAATATATTGCTAAAATCTAATATAATTTTTTTCTTCATAGTTACTTGAATCAAACTCGATATATGAACAAAGATAGAATAATGAATGAAGAATATTTTAATTCTAATCTAATGTTTCAATAAAAAAAGCATATTCAAACTAATCCTTAACATTTTTCTTTAACCTGAAGATAGTTTAATCTCTCTTAACGGATTGATTTTGTCATTTTCTATAAGGTGAAATGGAGACTACCCATAACATTGGGGAAATTTATTCGGATGAAATGATGAAAACGATGATTGGAACCATCGTAACTGATTTTTTCTGGCACTATCGCAATTTTCCAGCGAAGCTCCGGTGAAGCTCTTTTGTCATTTCTTCTTCATTTTCACGGTGCTCCTCCGCCTCCAACACGGTGGTGGTCCTCCTCTGCACCTTTACCCCAAGTTTCTTCCTTGATTTTGCACCTCTCCCAGTGGTGTTCTCCTCTTCGTAGATCCTCTTCGATGGACACTGTGGTTTCTTCTCCGGTGAGCTTCGTTCCTTTCTCTCGCAACCATGGCGTGTTCTTGGCCGTGTATGGCTTCTCTAGACACACCGGTTCATACGAAGACGATTTTGCCGGAATCTGGGAAATCCTTTGCCCATATTCTCTCCGGTGCCTCCTCCGGCGAAAATTTTCTGGCCAATCTTCCACCTAAGGTGGTTATGGGCGATTCTGTTTGTATTAAGATCTCACAAGCTGCTTATGAATCTGGTCTAGCTGCGTGCAAATGCCACCTCCATGGACGCTTGACTCTGCACAAAGGGGATTCTCCGATTACAACACAAGCTCTAAAGACGAAGCTCAACAATCTCTGGCCTCAAGTCAGCAATTGGAACTTAATTCAACTTGGTAAGGGCTTTTTTGAATTCAATTTTAGTTCAATTGAAGATATGAAATCTGTTTGGACTCTTGGTGTGCTGAACTTGAAACTGGGATTCTTGAGGTTCTATTGCTGGACAAAGGATTTCATCCCTAAGGCACAGGCACAAACACATGCACAAGTATGGGTCAGATTAATGCAGTTGCCACAAGAATACTGGGGTAAGCAAACCCACTTTGAGATTGCCTCAAGCTTGGGAACTCCTCTCACAATAGATGAGGCAACTCAGAATAGGCGTTTTGGTCTCTTTGCTAGGATTTTAATTGATGTGAACATGGCAGAGAAAATGTTTGAATCTATTATAGTGGAAAAGGAAGGTCATGCTTTGACTGTGATGGTTCAATATGAGAAGTACCCCCTGTTTTGTCCTCACTGTAAGACACTTGGCCATAGCATTCAAGCATGCTCCAAAATGAATGCAGACACTAGTGTGTCAGGCTTTAAAAATGTTAACAAATTGGTTCAAAAGGCTCAGCAACATCCTGATACATCCAACATGAAGAGAGCTGGGTTGAATGTCTCTAAAGTGAATGAGGTATTTGTTCACAATCACTCTGATACCTCCAACAGGAAAAGAGCTAAACTGAATGTCTCTAAAGTGATGAGGTTTGCTCTGATACTACCAACTTGAAGAGAGCTGAGTTGAATGTCTCTAAAGTGAATGAGGTTTTTGCTCACAATCACACTGAAATAGTTGGTAAAAAGCCTGCCAACAATTGTAACAATACTGACATGCACAAGGCTCATCTAGCTGCAGTAATTGATATTGAGGAAGGTGAAATTTCTGCTAATCCTAACACTGTACCTGTTTTGAAGGATTTGAGTGGTTTGAATGATACTTCTGAGGTTCATGCTTCTGGTGACCCTTCAAAACTAAAACTAACACTTCACAACTCCTTTGAGTTGCTGGAAGATGATGAAGACAATATTGCAGGGGAGGCTAGACCATCTGATGGGGAGCTTCCCTTCATTGCCATTGAGGAAGATATGCATATCAGGGATAATGGTATGGAAGTTACCATAGAGAAGGCAAACTTGTTGCACCCTATAGCCTCTAAGGTACCTTGTAATTTGGTGATTATACCCTCTCAATCTTCAGCTTTCTCTCCTATAAAAATGGCCACTCCTATCACAAATTATGAGCAGTTAGGTCCAGACAAAAGCAAGGTTAAATTACCTAGTAGTTCTAAAAATCTTTCTGATGCTACCATCAAGAGTTGAAACTTTTGAGCAAGTTTTGGGGAGATGAGGTTAATGAGGAGCCTGCTACGGATAGCACTATGGATCAAGACACAGATACAGAGAGCCATAGGTCTCTATTTGAATCTCATTCAAATATTGACACGTACTTGGCAAAGAATGTTAAACCTGCTAGCACTATTAAACCTGGCAGAAAAAGCAAAAGTACCACAAATCTAGAAGGAACCAGTTCGGTTAGAATCACAACAGGATCTGATGCTGATAAGAACAATAAGTCATTCACTCCATATGTTTCAAATAGACAGAAGAAAAAAAAACAAATTGCAGAGTCCTAGAGAATCGGAAAATAAGTGCATTCAAACCCGCGCTAAGAGTGGCATATCTAAAGCTTATAAATCATGATGTGTATACCTTGGTTTAGGCTTTAGATTGGTTCTCTATTCCTTGTGTTTGTGTCTTCTTATTGTCACATGTTACTATCCTTAGTAGCAGAGTGTGTTTTCCATTTTATCCTTCCTTAGAAGTGGTCTAAGGCTACTTAGGAAGTGACTTTGCTTTTTTGTCTTTGTTGTCTAATTGGGTATTGGCTTAGTCCCCCAATTTTGTACTTTTCCCTCTATTCTTTTATTGCAATTTTCTAGCTTTATAAAATAAAAAAAATAAAAAAGTTGAAATGGAAGATAATTTTTAGCAAAATGAGAGTAGTTTGATACTTTTTTGTTTGAAGCATGGTTTGATACTTATCATATTTTGATATGACTATACATACATTACTACAATGACGATATGATATTTTACCAACAAAAAAAAACGTGTCAACCATCGAAGGAAGAAATCAAATGGAAGTGATGAAACCACGACACCCTTTCTAACTAAAAACTAAAAAAGACATGTGAATTTCCCGCTAAGTCACACAAAAATATCTTGTCTTGGTCTCAAAAAAAATAAAAATAAAAATATCTTACCTTTCCATTCCATTCCTATGCTATGACGTGGTGAGAAAGAATTCAATCACAGATATTTTCCTATCATATCAAAAAAATATCTCTGCCACTTACCATGTGTTACACCATGTTGACTCTTTTCTTATTCCAATTCACCCCTCACTTTCCTTAAAACTACAAAAATACCACTACCTCCACAAACACAAACCCTTTGGTAATTTATTCTTTTTAGAAGGTTATTTCCGTCTATAAAACTCAAACATTCTTTCTTATTACATACTCCTCCAAGCTCTGTGTTGTCAGAAAAACAGAACAAAGTTTGTTTTGTTCAGACAATAGTGAGAGAGAGAGAGAGAGAGACATGGCTATGGCAAGAGATAAAAAAGAAGATGAAGAAGAGGTTCATAATCAAAATCAAAAAGGTGGGAAGAGATTGAAATGCATGAACTTGATGAAGAATGAACAAGAAGAAAAGCAAGTAGTAGATGAAGAAGAAAGTGAGCTTCCATTAAAACCAGAACTTTTCTTCTACCCAACAACACCAACATCTTTTGTTGTATCAGATGCACTTGAATCAGATTTTCCAATCATTTATGTCAACAAAGTCTTTGAAATCTCAACTGGGTATCGTGCTCATGAAGCCCTTGGTCGTAACTGGTAAGATTTTTTCATTTCTTGCATCATAATTTGTTGGGGTTTATCTTTTTTGTTGATTTAAGGTTGGAATTTATACAAAGTTTATAAATTTACTTAATTTAATTATGACCCACTTTCCTTAAACTAAAAATAAACCCTTTTATCAAACGGTGAAAATGATTCCATTCCTTTCAGATCTATACTATGTTGAGATTTTATGGTGTCAATTTTGTTTCATTTTGCAAACCACATTTTTATGGAATCCATTCTTTCTAATTTTGATTCCCCCTAGCTTCCTTCTTATTGGATGATAAATAAATGTTCTTTTATAAAGTTTCCTATATCTCAAATTTTATTTTTATGATTTCACAATTTGAAATTTATTTTCCATTCTCTTAATTTAACTTTTTGACAACATGGTTACTTGGTAAACATTGTGATGTGCTTAGTACTTTCCATAATAATTAAGGTTCGTCAATTGATTGTGCTTGTGAATTAACTACTTGTGAAAAAGATTTTGTTCTGAAGGTATTGATCAAGGATGTGACTCTCATAGAATCAATGATAGGGAATTGTCCTTTTTGGTTATATTTGATATTTTCATTCCTTTTTTACAAGATATTTCTTTTAGATATTTTGATTTGGTTCACTTTTGACAAAATATACCTCTAATGGCTTTAGAATTTCTTTTGTTTGCAGCCGGTTCTTACAATATAGGGATCCTAGGGCTCAGAGGCGGCATCCTTTGGTGGATCCAGTCGTTGTGTCTGAGATTAGAAGATGTCTTGAAGAAGGTATTGAGTTCCAAGGCGAACTTCTAAATTTCAGAAAGGATGGTACTCCCTTAGTCAACAGACTCAGGCTTACGCCAATTCATGATGATGATGGAGTCGTGACACACATAATAGGTATCCAAATCTTTTCCGAGGCAAACATAGACTTGAACAGCGTTTCCTATCCAGTTTTCAGAGAGACTTGCATTCAAGATTTTGATAAAAATGCTAAATATTCTCCCAAAAGTGGAAAATTATTGTACACTCCGCAGCAGCGCGAAGAGATGTGTGGCATTCTTCAGCTTTCTGATGAAGTCTTGGCGCACAACATATTGTCACGCTTGACACCGAGGGATGTTGCATCGATCGGTTCTGTTTGCAGGAGGATCCGTCAATTAACAAAGAACGAGCACGTTAGGAAGATGGTTTGTCAAAATGCATGGGGCAAAGAAGTGACCGGTACATTGGAATTGATGACCAAGAAGTTAGGTTGGGGTCGTCTGACTCGGGAGCTTACTACTCTTGAGGCTGTTTGCTGGAAAAAAGTTACAGTTGGAGGCGGGGTTGAGCCTTCACGCTGCAATTTCAGTGCTTGTGCTGCAGGAAATAGGCTTGTATTATTTGGAGGTGAAGGAGTGGATATGCAGCCTATGGATGATACTTTTGTTTTAAATCTTGATGCTAAGAATCCAGAATGGCAAAGGGTTAGTGTGATATCATCCCCGCCCGGCCGATGGGGCCACACACTCTCTTGCTTAAACAGTTCTTGGCTAGTTGTTTTTGGTGGATGTGGTAGGCAAGGATTGCTTAATGATGTGTTTGTGCTTGATTTGGATGCTCAACAGCCAACATGGAAGGAAGTCTTCGGTGAAGCACCGCCTCTTCCGAGATCTTGGCACAGCTCGTGCACAATTGAAGGCTCTAAATTGGTTGTCTCTGGCGGCTGCACAGATGCTGGAGTACTTCTTAGTGACACATATTTACTTGACCTCACAATAGATAATCCTACATGGAGAGAAATTCCAACTTCATGGACTCCTCCTTCTAGATTAGGGCACTCACTCTCAGTTTATGGTAGGACAAAGATTCTCATGTTTGGTGGACTTGCAAAGAGTGGACACTTAAGGTTAAGATCAGGTGAGGCTTATACAATTGATTTAGAAGCTGAACAACCACAATGGAGGCAACTAGAATGTAGTGCATTCACAGGTTTATCAAATCAAAATGCTGTTGTACCTCCTCCTAGACTAGATCATGTTGCAGTAAGCATGCCTTGTGGGAGGGTTATTATATTTGGAGGTTCCATTGCAGGTCTTCATTCACCGTCTCAGCTATTTCTATTGGACCCTGCCGAAGAGAAACCGACGTGGAGGATCCTCAATGTTCCGGGGGAACCACCTAAATTTGCTTGGGGTCATAGCACTTGTGTGGTTGGAGGGACTAGGGTTTTGGTGTTGGGTGGACATACCGGGGAGGAATGGGTACTAAATGAGTTGCATGAGTTATGCTTGGCAAGTCGACAAGACTCTGACATGTGATGAGTGATCACTTATGAAAATCAACTGGACCGGATCCTCTACAGACAGTCTATCCGAATCTCAGTTGTTGGATTAAGCTGCAACTCGGATCAAACGATCGAGATTTGGCTGAATTGGCTGCAGAGAAGAGGATCTAGTCTGAAATCCTCCCATATCTCTTCTCTCAAGACAAGTTTTTGGTTATAAAAGAAAGGTTTACTTTGGGTTTACTTTAGTAGTTTGGTTTTGTTTATAAACTATTGTGTCTGTTATATGCCATTTGTATTATGAGTATATTTACCACGGTTTATGTTTGTATGTGGCTCTAGGAAACCTCTCTCTATATCAGTTATATTGTATCATCCCTCCTTTTACAATTATTTCTTATGAAAATTCTTTTATTGATTTTTTTTTTAAATAATAATTCATATACTCTGTCAATATATAGATTTTTTACACGAATAATCGTTGAATCGGTGACAATGTAAAACTGTTTACATTAACAATGCACTTTTTGAAGAAAAAAGTAATCTATCTTAAACACACTCTTAAATGCATTGACAACGAAAAACAAAGATTAAGCTTGAAGAAAAAGAGGACAGATAGAAACAAATAAAACATCAAGAAAATACTCTCTCATTATAAGGGTTGTTTAACAAGTGATTTTACTCGAATTGTTAATAAATTTGATCTAAAATTGAATTGTTATGTCACACACTTTTTAAGATTAGAAATGTTTGCTATTTAATGCAGTAAAACTTAATGTATTAAAAGATTAAAATACCTGCGTTAATGAAAGTGTTGGAAGTTGTTGTGAATATTGTCGAAAAAAATTGTAGTCTGGAAGTAGTCAAGTGAACTATCCATTTTTTAGGAAAATGAACTGTTTAATTAAATAAATACTAAGTGTTTATTATAGATATCCACAAGAATCGAAACAGTAACTTTATTTAAGGGAATCCAAGTTCAATTTTAAGAGTAATGTAATTTTTTATGATAAAGTAGACTAATGTAATATTGGTAGCGTCTATTACAGATTGTTATCAAAATTATTTTTTTTATATTAGTATGTCATAATCCTACCTTTTTTATTATGAAGAAATATTGGACAACTATTAGGTTTTCACGACAAATTTTGAAGCTTTTTTTACTTCAAGCTTATTCTCATATAGCAGATAATAAAATATTGACTTAAAATGGTAAGCTCTTCTAAAAGAATCAACTTAATAATAATAATAATAATAATAATAATAATAATAATAATAATAATAATAATAATAATAATAATAATAGTTGAAAAATACGCAAACGACGACTCGTTAGTATATAAAATCACAACATAGAACTCAGTGGCTTTATACACTGGGCCAAAAGAATATATGCAAGTGCAAATCAATTGCTTGTAACCTTAGACTTTTCTGTTTAAGTTTGATTAGAAATAATAAAACAACAAAATCTATAGCAAATCTTCCTCACAGTATCTGTTGTAAAATGTGGGATCCCTATTTCCAAGCCACAGAGTCGATATCGTCTCTAGCTTGCTTGTACAATTCAAGCCTCTTAGCTATTTGATTTCTCTTTTCCATTAGGGATGGGTCTTCATCCAACATGGCACCCAATTTCTCCTTCTGCGTATCATACAACCAGTTTTCAGTTATAATCTTACCACACAAAATGTTACAATATGTGTATTTATCTATTCTACAGCAACTATGGTAAAAATAAATACATTCTGCTCCAACAAGCAAGGAAATCCCTAATGTTGTGCCTGACTATCTTGATTATACAATCTTCAGGAAAGTAGACAGCTTTCTAGTATCTTTTCCAGAAAATTTTGTGAATTTGCTTACACGGGTTAACATATGCTCAACTAGGTAAGCCTATAAGCTACAATTAACTAATATGGTTACTATACACGGTTTAACAGTATAATTTCACATCTCCATGTGGGTACAATAATCTTCTACTTAAGGTCATTTCCATATCTTTGTCAATATATTCAAAAGCTTAATCTGACAATAGATTCACCACATTACGCATTTGTTGCAGTTGCTCCATGATATGCGCAACAAATATAATATCGCACACAAGTTCATTAGGTTTTCATTTTCCATGAAACATGAAGCATTGTAATGGTGATATGGCTAAACTTACAAGTAACACACATGCCTAACACTATTGTAACTTATCTATACCATAAAGATAACATCTTAAAGGAATGAGAGAAATTATTCTTAGACAGGCAAAAATTTGACCAAAAGTTACAAAATCATACCTCCTTCTTTCCAACTTGAACATAAAAGTAGTTTAGCAATGATCTCTTGGCTTCTCTAACTTGACAATGGACTACGGCTTTTGGTATAGTATTCTTGAGTGTATCACAGACCATATTTATATAAGCACTTACATTTGATCCTGAAACAAGGAACGTAATGTATTTTTAACACGGTTAAATGTCTAACTTCAAAGATCTGCTTAAACAGTATTGAATGAAAATACAAAATCAAAATTAGTAGACACTTGACATTTAAACTTAAACCCACCCTTAGAAAAACAAATGGAAGCGAAATTTTTTAATGCATCTTGCTCTTCATTTTTTAAGAAAAAGAACTTACACAAGACATGGAAGAAAAGGAAAAAAAACGTGTTTGTTTACAACTTCAAATACATTTCTCTTTTATCATAGTGGCTTTATGAAGAAGTTTCTATTTCTTTATTTAGCTTGTGAAAAATATTGTATTTGTTTAAAAAATGTCTTTTTCTGTTGATCCCAAGAACTATATGACGGGTTTAAGTCATGATTAAACCTCTTGCATATACAAGGTCAGAGTGCCGCCGACAATAGTTTTGTTATGGGTCTCACTCTTTCTTGAACTCCACCTCAGCAGGAGCTTCATAGATTGTACATTCATATAAAAGATGTGTTCTTTACATGAGCATTAAAATGGCCATAACATAATAATATTTATTGATATTCATGTCATCAAGAGAGAGATATAAAAATTTCATGTGACGAGCCATGTAAAATTAAGATTCGTAAACTATAGATCCATTCCAACTAAACAAGTCCTGTAATAGTAATACACTTAAAGAATGCAATTTATAGAGAAGACCAGTAGAAAATTACGTACCAATCTTGCGGAGGTGATTGTCAGTAAAATTATCATTGTTGGGGGGAGCATTCCGGTTTGAATTTGGTGGTCCATTTGGGTTCTTTTCTGGTTCAAGATGAATCTTCCTAAAGAATTCTGCTGTTAGATAGCTAGACTCCATATCAACCAGCCGCGTAACTGTCTTCTTGCTTTCGTCTCGGAATTTATCCAGTGCTTCATTTGCAGCGGTTGCAATGTCATTTGAAAGCGTTGGAAATCTTCTTAACTCCTGCACACCAAGAAGTATCACACATGTAAGATTCAATTTCTGGTTCTGGTGCATTACCCTCCTCCATCCCTCCCCAAAAGAATCAGTAATTCTCATTAAATCCTAAAGTAAATGTTCGGAGATACTATTTATAGACCTGAAAGGCATCTAACATCAGTTATTTAGTGCTGAGATATGAATATCTAGCATTGTTAGCTCTTGAACATTCATTATTTTTTTTCAGCATAAAAGGAGCATTGATAACCAATGCTGGCACGGATGAATTAAATGTTGAATAAAAACAGCCTCATCCAACATGCACGTCTATATTTGAAAGTCAAAACTTGTTGAAAAAGAGTTATAAATCAACTTATGTTCCTTACCTCTGTTTCTGCAATTGACTTACGTACAAGTTCCTTCAAAACAAAATGGACCTGAAGAATAAAAGATAGCATGTAACTTATATGTGGAAAGCATAATCTCACTTATATAAAGAACAGCAAGAACAGTCGCTTGTTGCATAAAGAAAAAGAGAAGAAAAGCCAGAGAAGGAAAAACACAAGGTAAACAGTCATCAGGATATAATAGATAGCAACCACCATGGGAAGTAACTTCTCCTACAAAGTGCCATAAGGTAGGATACAAAGAAATCTAATTTCAAAGTTACAAGCCTACAGGATTCCAACTTCAGGAAATGACATATCATAATCAAAAAATCGAGCAGCAGGACTTCTGGAGCAAGGAAATTGGGCTTTAACAATGGCCCATATCTGGGATTATGTGACGGAAAAGACGGGGAAAATATAAAGGCATGTTTAACAGATGGAATTGTATGATCATAAATAATTATATTTGCATCTTATTTTAAACTAACTCCATCTGATCATGACAAAGACTGAAAAGATGAACCAGTTGAAAAGAGAAAAAAGCATTCTTTTGAAAATAAAGAAAGCAAGTGGGTGTGAAGGATGATTAAATAATTAACTATTTCAAATTCAAATCTGGCAATTCCACTACATGAGACCAAGGGATAATGACAGAATATAACATATAGTAAAGTCATGAAGTTCTATCAAAAAGAAAGTAAAGTCAAGAAGATTACAGCATCCACGGAGGCTTCTGCTGGGCCTTTGAAATAGCTGATGGACCCTTCAATGAGTCTTCTATAACCCTGCTCTGGAGCAATCAGATGAGGTTGATACCCATCAGCTTCAGTGACAACTTTTTGGACATTTTTTAAGGAAAGATGACGATCAAAGGGAAGTTTTTTTAAAGCAGCTGGTAATTGGTGATCAAAAACTCCGTATATCCGGTCCCCACCAGGACGTCTGAAATAGAAGTTGGTCACTTAATCATATAAATTAAACTCTCCAAGAAATTCAACACTATTGATTGCATATCATTATATAAAAAGGAAAACAATAGCATACTACAAGCTACTATAACTTAATAACCGCACTTACCCTCCATCCAGGTGCTCTTTAAATACTTTATCAAATGCACGACACATTTCTAAAATGGTGTATAGTTGGGCCTGCAAAAATAAGTAGCATAATTTATTAAACAGTACAAGCAGAAATTAGATAATTTCAAATCCAAGAAAAATAGTTTCATCATAGATCTCATTTCTGACCCCGGAATCCACTGCAATCGGCCTGCCAATGCGGTCTAACTCTGCATTAAGCTCATCAATTGTCTTGTTTATTAAGGCAATGATACTAGGTATCTTCTGCCTGATAACTTGCTCCAAATGCTGAAACCAAAGAAAGAAAGGAAAGAAAATCACTTCTCGTTGGCTGAATTAGAAATCCATAATGAGTTTAATGACAGTAAAAATGTACAGAAAATGACTTCAATAAAACAAAAACACTAAATGAGAATACCTGAGATAGAAGCCTAGCAAGATATTCTGAGCCCATTTTATGCGCCAAATGTCCATATTCTGGACTTGTCTCAAAATATTCACGTTCCTTCCTTCGAGCAACAATCATGTCGACATTTTTATTAATATCAGCTTGTGAACGGTTCACAATTCCAACCCATGGATGCTGCAGCCTGTATTGCCGCCCTTCAAGAACCTTCATTTTCGCATAAAGAACATCCAACATTTAGCACTCAATTTCACACACAATTACATAGAAATCAACTAAGTTATTGAACACCAAAACAAAAGATAAGCATGCAGTTGTTAGAGATATCATACATCAACTGCATTAGTTCCTTTATCCATAAGATCAAGTTTTGTAACCACTCCAAATGTTCTTTCACCTGAAATAATAATAAGAGGTGTTTTCTCTACGTGAATGACGGCTCAAAAAGAAACGTGGAAGAAAACTATTGAAATGAGAGCTAAGTATATCCCTGAAATTCCTTACAGGCTTGCGGTGTAGACAGTCATACCTGAAGGATCGACTTCTTTTGCAATTTTTATGGCATCTGAAGTGGCAATATCTTGATTGGCGGGAGAGATGGCTAAGATAATGCAGTTCGGCTTCACAACGAAAAAACTCAATTAGACACTGAATTTGGTAAAAATGTATTAGAAAGACAGTTCAATATGCTTCAAATGACACATGAATTACAATAACACATTATTGTGTTTCTATCGTTACTGGTTAAGGGTGATATAGCCCACGCTCATTTTGACTGTTATTGTATAGTCTAATATTTTTTGTTTATCTCTGGGTCTCTTGATCCTTCTTTACAACAACAATGAGGTACTTTCCCACTTGCAAGGTCGGTTACATGGATCAATCAATGTCTTATAAATCTTGTCATATATTAGATTAGATTCAGAGTTAGACCGTTTGCATCTAAATCTCTCTCTACTCCTAATCATTGGACCACACTCCATCTGGTTAACCCTCCTTAGTGCTTTTACAAGCCTTCTCTAATCATGTCCACCACACCATCCAAGACTAGATTTAACCATCCTTTTTACATAGGAGGTTACCCTAATTTTGTCTCTAATAATTGTATTTCCCATCCTGCACTGCCTTGTGCGCAACTACTCGTCCATCATAACATTTTCATCTTTGTTAACTAAGTTTACTTTCTTATTGGCTTTATGCTGTCCAACATTCAGTTCCGTACAACCTTAAAATCAATTTTGTCATATTGCTAATATTCTCATCTTTGTCATATTTCTAATATTCTTGACCCCTTTGTTGTATAAAAACGATGCAAACTTAAAATCAATTCCAATTTCCAAGAACTGGAGATTTGAGTAATTTATTAATTCTTCAACTACATAATCCATTCTTTTGAAGTTGATTCCTGGTATGGTTTACAGTCAGGCAGACAAATGCATATCAGGTTGACAGTGAACTTATGGGTGACAGAGCAAATTGTGGTGACACCAATCCAAAAAGAAGAATGTTCTCACGAAGATAGAGGAAAAATATTAAAGGAAAATGTTTTCACGGAGAACAGATCCTCCTCACTTTATCCGTTAAATGAGAAGAAACAAATAACATAAACTTCTGGTATAAGATTACCAGCATTACAGATAAAAATGATAGATTTCCTGAAAGTGGTGCCTTATGTGAAAGCAGTTTACAGTGTATAGATTCAACCTTTTTTTAAATAACTTCGGTATAGTAAAGTTCTTTATACCAAGCTTGCTTGATAACAAAATAAAATAACTTCGGTATTACCAAGCTTGCTTGATAAAAAATTTAAATAACTTTGGTATAGTTAAGTTATTTATACCAAGCTTGCTTGATAAATTTTAAATCATATAAGAGTATATGACAACAGCATTCTTTTCTTCATATCAAGAATATAATTACCTTCTCAACATACGAACGGACCATTTGTTCAATATCTTGAACAATACTCTCTTGTTGCCCCTCTGTGAAAGTAGCCGAAATTTCAGTGTAAGTCAGAGATTTTGACAAGCCTTCTCAGAATACCACTCAATTTTAAAGAAATTTCAGTGTTTTGGGAAATATGTTCAGTCTTACCTACTGCAACCTTTGTCAGCCCAGGAAGATCTATGAGGGTTAAGTTTACAACTGCAGATAAAACCCCAAAAAATAATCATATATCTGATATCTCAAAACAAAGAGTCGCGGAAAGAGGGCATTATTAATGAAAAAGAAACCATATGTTTTCATATTCCCATTTCCCAACAAGGAGAGCGCAGATTCAAAGAGAAACCTAATGTTCTTCAACCACAGCAAATTCTTTATGATTTTCAAATAAGCAGAAAGTGCAACATGGTATGAAAACAGTCAGACAAAAAAAATGCTAAGCCCCTATCTGAAGGACACAATACGAAAGCTATCACTTTAAAGCAATTTCTGTTGGCAATGATAATCATAATTACTATCCCTGTGAATTTTCTTTAGCACCAGAGACCAATCATTGAGACTGCGAAGCATTAATACAGAATCTATATCAGCAACCTAAACAGGACAAAATCGTCAATTTTTGCCACAGAGCCTGGTTGAGTTAATTACGCAATAAAACAAATCATAATTTAATTTGCAAAACATTCACCAGTAGAAGGATGAGAGAACGTAAAAGTTTAGAATTCAACAAACATTAGTGTAAAGTTAAGCTCACTTTTAACTTCAGAATAGTGAGTGGAACCCACATGAAATAGTTCGATATACATGAAATTTACCCCAATTGTCTAGAAAAGAGTATGTGTTGCTTCTCAACGATAACAAGGACATAAAAGGCAATTTTACACAATTCTAAAAGGCCCCAATCAAATTGCTTTCAAGCTTAATCCAAAATGATATACATGAACAATGCAGCTACATACCATTTGGAGAATAAATGCTGAGTTGAATAGGAATGTTTGAAATTTGCTTTGACTTCCCAGTTATTCGATCTGTTTCATCTGCTATTTCCTTCCTCACAGCAGCTGCATGGGCATTAAAGGAGCAGAATAGAACCAATTAGTTGGGAAATAGAGAATTACTGAAATCTCTTAGTTGTAAGCCACACTGATCAATGGACACAATCCTAGCATTTACTTTAAAGACATAACGTAAGTATTATAAATGATTGCCAGTTTGAAACTTAAGTTCGCTATAAACTAAATAAACTTTCCTATGACTTAATGGTAACTAGTAAATTTTTGTCACAAGTGGTTAAATCTGCCACTACCTGTGAGAAGATAAATTATCCATTAAGTCTTAATAATATCAATTAATAATGGCGCATTACCATAAAAATGAAACAATTACATGAGGCTGTACACGATGCTAGCTTAGCTACTCATTATGGCATATCTTTTTGAAACAAAATAAGAAACTTCGTTATACATAATTTTAGGTTAGAAACTTCAGTTACCGAAGTCGGTGAATCTCTTTCTTGGCAAGTGAAGAAACTCAGCGTATTCCTGGCCATTTTCAGTCTTATGAAGTTGCAGTACCAGCGGCCTCCGTGTAACAATACCTTGTAAATAATGAAAGACAACATCAAAAAGCCATTCATTCTGAAGTACAAAAAAAATAGAATCTTCCACTCCAGTCAATACAATGCACAACACCCCTTCATGGAGTGGAAATAGAAAAACAAAATGGAAAACAAAAAAAATGCTCATCTAAGAGCAGCTACTTACTTGCAGTAAACTTAAAAGCTTATTAAACTTTTATATTCAATAAACACTTGTAGCATAAATATTTGAAATAAGCACTTGTAGCATAAAAACTTAACATCTTAATTAAGCGCTTATAACATAAACACTTTATCATATAAGTGTTTATGTAATAAGTATAACCTAATTCTATAAGAAAAGATAAAAACAAAGTCAAATTATTTTCATATAAGCTATAAACTAGTTTCATAACCTATGTTGGAGAGTTAAGAACATGTCGATCTCACAAGTGACTGTTAGATAAGTTCAGATAAATCAATCCACACAGGACCTTAGTCTACAACTATTTTTTTTTAAAACTCGGCATCCAGTCCAAGGATCAACTAATCTGGGAAACAAATCACGTCGTCTACAACTATTACTAACTACTACTTTCCAAACTACAATGTGATGATCACAGTTGAAGAGATTAGATCTAAATCTAAAATGTAAGAAATGAAAGCAGAACAGGGAGTTAGGAATGAATACCAGATCCACGAGGAAGAAAGTCTCTTCCAACAACACTTTCCAAGACAGAGGATTTTCCTGAACTCTGTCCTCCGACGACGGCGACGGAAGGAAGAGCTTCCCAGAGAGATAAACCTTCGCCACCGTGATCTCCTAAAACGGTACAAGCTCGTTGGATCTTGTTAATAAGACCGATCAAGCTCGTCATCGTCGCCATTTTGAATTTGAATTTGAATTTGAAAGATCAGAGATCAGATCTATGATTTGGGTTTAGGAGGGAATGATAAAGGTTTTAGATCGGAAGAGTTTTTGTTTTGAGATGCAAAATAATAAAATGTGCACCCAAAACAAAATGAAATGAAAACCAACATTAACAGCAAATACAAAAATGGAATATAAGACCAACGGTTGCTTCTTTATTTTATGTCGTAATGGAGGGGCGTATCGTCATTTTACGCGTTCACTTGTTAGTTCAAAATAAAGTTAGTTCTATGGTCACATTTTGAACACTATGGTCACTCTTCCGACATTGACATTTCACTAAATAGATCGAGTGAATCTCTCTTTTTTTTCCCCCGTAAAATTGTAGGATGTGGTTATTTGATGTTAAACCCGTCAACTCTCGAGGAAAAGATTTCGGTCATATAAAATTTAACTACAATAATTATTTCACTTGACAATAAAATTTGGATTCTATTAAATTATTCGTCTTTATTGATATTTCATTAACAATCTCGTTCCGGTTATTTTATAATTCATTTTGTGGAAAAAAAAGATATATATTTTTCATCCCTCAAAAAAAAGATATATATTTTTCAGGTTATTGTTTTTTTATTCTCTATGTTTTGGGTAGCACTTTAAATGTTAGCATAGAATCTTACAAATTACTATTTAAAAATTATTAATTTGATTATAAAAATACATCTTAGACTCTAATTTAAATTTTGTATAGACATATTGAGAGAATATTAAAAGGGTTAAATATGTTTTTAGTCCCTATAAATATATCAATTTTTCTTTTTAGTTCCTCTAAAAAAATTATTCAACTTTTAATCTCTATAAAAAATTTAATCACTACTTTTGGTCCCTATTTTTAAGTAAAATTTTGTATTTTTTAATGAAATTATGCAAAAATGTGTAGAATATTGTAAAAATCTTTCCAAAAAAAAATTAGAATTTTTTAACAAAATATAAATTAAATATGTATTTTTAACCACCAAAAAATATAAAAATTCATATTTAATTCATGTTTTGTTAAAAACTTCTAGTTATTTTTGGAGAGATTCTTATAATATTATACATTTTTCTGTAAATTTTTATTAAAAAAATATGAATTCTACATATGAGTTTACTTCAAAGGAGAGACCAAAAGTGAACATGGACAATTTTTTGGGACCAAAGGTCGAAGTAAATTTTTAGAGAGACTAAAACGAAAAGTTAACATATTTATAGGGACCAAAAACATATTTAACTCATATTAAAATACTTAGCATTTAACTAAATATTTCATTCTTTAAAAAAAAAACTAAATATTTCATAAAATGAATAATTTGTTTGTATATACAAAAAAAAATTAAGTTTTTTGCTTACAATACAAGTTCGAGTGTGGTTATCATTATCAACATCGTTATTCTTATCACTAACTTAATTTGAGGAAAACCTAAACTTACACCACACCCGTTTAAAGCGGGATTTCTCTATGTTGTCATGTCTGATTATGAAAATGATTTATTCAAGAAAAAGAAGAAAAAATCAGGTGCAAAAAGTAGCAGCCAATAAAAAAAAACAATCAAACTCAAAAGGAATGCTAGTTGGATAATTGCTCATTTCTCGATAGAAACCTCAAAATTTCTCACCTTACTAAAAAGAAATTGGTAAAAAAAATGCAACCCGGTTGAATTTGACACACAAAAATAGTTAACCGAAACTTGCTATCAAGCAAATTTGAGGTGCCTAATTCTCTGTTTTGATTGGAGGTATGTGATGGAATGAAACGAAATGGAGTGGTAAATAAATAGGTTTCATTGTTTGGATTTACAAAAATTGAATCGAGTGGAATGTAATATGATGGAACTCATTCCATCTATCTGATCCTTCAATTTTTCATGGGAAATGCTCAATCTCGCGATGGATATATATTATCGCGACAACATCGCGGATTGTGTGATATGACAATTTGCCTGTTTTATTTCTATTTTCTATGACACATGTTGTATTGTGGTTTCTCTCTCTTGCTTTATCTCTGTTTTCTTTTGCCACAAGCCCACAACCGCTTCACCTTTTATAGCCACAAGTATATCTTAGAGTTGAGAAGAAACTTGGTGTGTATGAGAAATGAAAAGTATATCTCAGCATTTAAGAGTAATACTAAATGGTTCATCAATCAAGGACCTCAAATCCAATACCAGTAGTGGTTCTATTATTAAAAATACTTTTGGGAAATAGATAAAAACAAGAGTTTGGGAAAAGTTCGTGTGAAATGCAGTCGCTATATATAGCACTGCTCATTTTTCATTCCCCTTAATATGGGGTGTATCGAATGGAATTGATCTCCATAATTAAGACATGGTCATGTTAACATGTGTCTCTGTGACACTGGTTAAGGAAGTTAAAAGAGAAAGTTTTAAATTAAAAATGTTATTTTTATACTTTTAAAACTTTGAATGCACAAGTTCCAATGTAACATTACTACATTTGGCTTCCTTAACCAGTGGGGCACTGGTTAACATTTCCCATTAAAATATTACTACTATACCCCTATTTCTATTTTATCACTATTGTTTTACCTTCCTCTCAATCTTTCTCACGTTTCTTCGTCACCTGCTGTGTTTCCGATCCTGCATCAATCTTGTTTCATTTCATCATTACCAGCAAGAACCCCGTTAATCATACTGCATGCGTTTGTCGTTTCTTGCAGTGGCGTGATATTTTTTTTTTCTCTTGTGTTTAGCTTTTTCTTTTTTTAAAAATACTTTGCGATGTTGAAGCATGAGCTTCAATTTTATTTTTGCTATGTTTACCAGAGCTAGACTGATGAGGCATGCATATATA
>Ga0315914_1002104_pt1 | contig 30426 bp, 20 predicted proteins | sample MpolenodulesMG_FD_203920 | JGI IMG/M metagenome (GOLD analysis project Ga0315914, IMG submission 203920) | Medicago polymorpha root nodule microbial communities from Los Angeles, California, United States - elongated nodules | ecosystem: Host-associated > Plants > Roots > Nodule | place: USA...
GATTATATATGAATGGAAGATTTGGAAAGGGAGATGGTGGATTGGATTGGAGGGTAGCTGAGCATCACGTGTTTGACTAGAGCACTTTGAAACACTTTCCATTTTGACAAATATTATTTTATATTATATTCAACAACCAAAACAAGATGCTTTTTTTAATGTCTGGCTGGCTGGCTCAACGTGCATGGGTGTGTCCAAGATATGTAAGAGTTTGGTGGAAAATATCCGCATGACTTTGAAGACCCTCTTTGCCCTCTTTTTAATTTTTAATAAACAATAATTAGCTTCTTTTTTTTTTTGCATTTATAATGAGAAATACTTGATTACTTATCATCAAAGAGAGAAAAAAAAATTCTTAACTGCTTAAGGTACATGCTTAAATGATTTACAATCAAGTGCTTTATACAATGATGTTATTTGAAGACAAAAAAAACACTATATTTTAGATACAATAAGTCTGTATTTGACAAGGATAACAATTACGTGTGGCGTTGTGGAGCATCAGAGACGGCTCATCATGTGTTTGTCTTGCCCCACTCTTGTTTCTCTTTGGAGTCTTGTTAGATTGCAGATTGGTGTGGCATCTATCGACTTAGATCAATTACAAGACCATTTTGTTCATTCTTCAGGTGGTTTATAAGTGCATCGCTCCTTTATGGAGCTTCTTTGACTTTGTTGTGTTTGGGTTTTATGGTGCGCAACAATAGATTTTATTCAAGAACAAGGAAAACTCCGCTCACCGGCTGTTAGATAAAGTTAAATTACATTCTTATTGGTGGATGAAGGCTTATAATGCAGATATTGGTTTAAACTTTCATATGTGGTGGTCAAACCCGTTTGTGTGTATGGGTATAGACTAATTCCTTTTAGTTTCCTTTGATTTATGTAAACTTGTAAACTTTTGAGGTCCTTGTTTGCACACCTTGTGCTTGTAAGGACTCTCTTTTGGTATTAATATATTTCATTTTTGTTTGTTAAAAAATAGTTTATATATGCATAGGAAAATGTTGTTGTTAGCGAAGGAATTACTAGCGATTTTTTCCAGAAACAACTGGCAATCTCTTATTGCTTGATCTATTGTTCACGTCCCTTGTTTTCCGCCACATCCCCTTGAATTGTGGCAAGCAAAGTATTATAATTGGCTGCTCCTAATTTTTGAAGATTTCGTGATGCCATCTTTAGCACCGCTAATATGCATAAACTCTTATATGACCAAGGAATTGTTTGATAATAGTTTTCTCTCACGAATTTAAAGCGATATTTTACAAATTTATTAAGATTTTTCTGAATTGCTACTTCAAGTAACATATTAACTATATTTTTGGGTTTCATTTTTAAATACCATAATTAAAAAACATATAAATTTAGATTAAAAGGCAAAATTTTATCCTTATCCTTTATCTTAATTTAAACAAACTTTTTATTTTAATTTTAGATAAAAATGTCATTTCTCTTTCTAAATCACAACAGCATTGGACCTAATTTTAGTCTATTTTGAAATGTGATTTGCCATTATGTATTTACTTTGGAATACTGGTGCAACTCGAGTCAATTAAATCGTAAACCACATTCTTTCATTCATCGAATAATAGCTAAAATGACATCCAAATTCAAATGAGCAAAAAGATGAATTAGAAGTAAATTAGATAAGGGGCGTGACTGTATTTATTTTAAATCAGTAACAAATACTAAAATAAAATCAATTAACGATATTTGCGAGAAAAAGAAGAAGCTACAAACAGTATATTCGTTTTAACATCGATGGTACATGAACTCTGTCTTTATTCTTACATGGAATTTCAAGCAAATTTAAAAGTAATACAATAAAATAAAACAATCAAGAAATTTATATAGCCACGCTATGGAGAACAACTGTTTCAATGGTAAGTCCAGGTCCAAAGCCAAACAACACACCCCAGTCAAGGCCTTCTCCTGTGGTTTTAAGTCCCTCTTGAGCCGATTTCTTTCTCATCTCATCCAAGATGAACAATACACATGCACTTGACATGTTACCATATTCACTAAGTACTTCCCTAGTGGCCTTCATCTTTTCAGGTTTTAAGCCTAACTTTTCTTCAACTTGGTCTAGAATTGCGGGTCCACCTGGGTGAGCAATCCAGAAGATTGAATTATAATCTGAGATGTTTAATGGTTGGAAAGCCTCGACCAATGCTTTATCAATGTTCTTTGAAACAATCCCAGGAACATCTTTAAGAAGGTGAAATGTTAGACCAGCTTCACGAAGGTGACCATCAATGGCTCCCTCACTGTCTGGAGCAATTGTTTGTGCAGTCCAAACCATCTCAAATATAGGTTTCTCAATTTCTGGTATTGGGTCAGAACCAACAATGAGCGCTGCAGCTCCATCTCCAAATAGTGCTTGCCCAACAAGACTGTCCAAATGAGTATCACTAGGACCACGGAATGTCACCGCAGTAACTTCAGAACAAACAACCAACACACGAGCACCTTTATTGTTCTCAGCCAAGTCCTTGGCCAAACGAAGCACCGTCCCACCTGCAAAACATCCCTGTTGGTACATCATATACCTCTTCACATATGGACGAAGACCTAAGAGTTTCGTGAGTTGGTAATCGGCGCCAGGCATGTCTACACCACTTGTGGTGCAAAAGATTAAGTGTGTAATCTTTGATTTTGGCTGGCCCCATTCTTTTATGGCCTTCACTGCAGCCTCCTTTCCTAGTCTAGGTACCTCTACCACCACCATGTCCTGCCTAGCATCCAATGAAGGTGCCATGTATTCACATACACTTGGATTTTCTTTCAAAATTTCTTCAGTAAGATACATGTATCTCCTCTTGATCATGGATTTATCACCTGAAGTAGTTATACAGAAATAACATTAGTACAACAAATTTTGGGCAATACCAAAGTAAATCACATAATAATATGTCTTTTAATGCAAACAATTTGTATCAATTTGTTAGGCAAATTTATTATCATGGATATTGCTTCTACAAATAATACTTACACATGCGCTGAAATTTCTCTTTGAGTTCGACTTTGTGTTCACTGTTTGTGATTTTGAAGTAGAAATCAGGATATGTGCTTTGTTCAACACAATTGGCTGGATTTGCAGTGCCAATAGCCATGATGGTTGCAGGGCCTTCTGCTCTTTGAGCCTTGCGAATTTCTGATACACTCACCATCTTGATATCTTTAGTAGCAATGATATGAAACGGTTGTTTCAAATGAAAGTAAAGTACTGTAATTTGAACTCTATGGTTTACAGTACTTTGTTGTAGAAAAGGAAAAGGCTGAAGTAGTGTGTTGTGGTGGAAATATATTTGGGGTGAGATGGTTTTATATGAAAGGAAGAGTGGAAGGGAGGCAGTGAACATTGGAGGGTAGGTAGCTGAACATCACGTGCTTCACTCTCAAACACTTGTTTCATTTTCTTTGTACATTTTTATATATTTTTTCAAACACAACTTGGTCTTAACAATAAATACTATATGGCTGGCTGGCTGGTCGTCTCTCAGCCTTGTAGGAGTTTGGTGGGAAATACTCGCATGATTTACAAGACCTTTTCTAGTATCTACCCTTTTGTTAGATACTCCACGATAACTCATTATACTTTATTACGAAAATATTTTGGGAAATCTTAAGGGACATGCATCATGATAGCCATCTATAAGAACATGTTATTTACCAACTTGAGTTGTACATTACAAATGGGATTATATTCTAAAAGGATCAACTTTCAAATTTTAACTAAAAAAATATAGGGTTAATAGTGTTTTTCACCCCTGTAATATAGGTTATTTCCGGTTTTAGCCTTTATAAAATTTTTGGTTTGGTTTCCGTCCTCGTAATTTTTTTTTTCTTCCGCAAAAACCCCCCTCCCCCATCCAACTCAGCAGATTTGCTTATGTGGCATTGAGTTGGCATTTTTATTTCATTTTTTATTTTTTTTAATTGGCCACATGTAAAAAAAACATTTCCACATCAGATTTTATTTTAAAAAAATTTGAAAATTAATTTCAAAAAATCATAAAAATATTCAGATTATTTTCAAAAAAAATCAGAAAAATATTCGTATTTTTTTCCAAAAAATTTTAAAATCGACAAAAAATAAGATTTTTTTTCTAAAATAAAAAAAAATCAGAAAAAATATTAAGATTTTTTTGGAAATTTAAAAAATTTGTTTTTCCATGAAGATTTTTAAAAATTCAGGAATTTAATAAGTTTTTCTCTATAAAAAAAATTATTACCAATTTTTTTTCTAAAATTTAAAAAATCAGAAAATATAATCAGATTTTTTACGAAAATAAAAATATTTTTAAAAATTCTGGAATTTAATTCTCAAAATACAAAAAAAAAAAGCAAAATTTTAAAATATAATCAGATTTTTTTCGAAATTAAAAATATTTTAAAAAATTCTGGAATTTAATTCTCAAAATACAAAAAAAAAAGCAAATTTTAAAAATTTAAAAATATAATCAGATTTTTTTCGAAAATTTTTTCAACAAAAATAAATTTCTGGAAAAAATTTAGAAAAAATTCAATTTATTTTTCCGAAAATTTTATTCCATAATTTTTATAAAATCTTTTTTGAAATTAAAATATTGGAAAAAAATTATTTTTTTTTACAAAATTATGAAGATTTTACGATTTTTTTTGTTTTTTTATATACAAAGAAAAAAATTTGGTAATAAAAATCATTTCCAGATTTTTTTAAAAAAAATCCGTAAAAAAAAATTCCTGAATTTTTTTCTAATTTTTAGAATTTTTTAAATAATTTTTTATTTTTAAATTAATATAAATGTATTTATATTTTTTTTTTGGATTTTTTTAAATAAAATCTGATGTGGCCAATTAAAAAAAAAATAAAAAAATAAAAAAAAAGCCAAGTTAGCGCCACATAAGCAAATTTGCTGAGTTGGATGGGGGAATGGAGTTTTCCAGAATATTTTTTTTTACGAGGATGGAAACCAAACCGGAAATGCCCTATATTACAGGGGTGAAAAACACTATTAACCCAAAAATATATTCATATTTAGTATCTTATATATCTCAAATAGAATTATCTTTAACAAAAGAAATATGTGAAATTGACGTTAACTTCTACTATGATGAGTAGTGTAACATGTTAGATAAATATCAATGAAATCTAGGGTTGAAGTTGCAACAATACGTCATTGTGTATAACTTTTTATTTTTTATATTTTGGTTAAGCCTTACATGACTTTTCCAAAATGAGATATATTACCAACATCAAAAGTGACCTACCACACACAAGATGTGTTAAAGTAGAACGTAAAAAAGTAATACAAAGTCAAAGTCAAGCCTTATATGACTACTTGCATATATCAAGAATAAATTGGGGAAAAAGTCACGAGGAAAGAGTTCTAAAGCAATAAATAAAGAGGAAAATTTTGTGCCAACTAAATATTTTAAAATTTCAATCGGGGTAGTTAAATTTCAAATGGTCAATCGTTTGAGCTATATGCCCACCTACCCACATTTAGACCAAACAAAAACATGGCTCCAAGTTCAGTTACGTCAAAACAAAAACATGGCTGCAAGTTTGGTTACGTTATGTTAAAGGTTTTTTTTTAGGATTGAATAAAAAAAGTAGGCCTATGTTCAAGAATATCATGTATCAAGGTTGAGACTTTAAAACTCTCTTATTAAGAACTCCTAAAAAAAATATTTTTTTCTTTTCTTATGACCGATGCCAAGAATGTCTCTTTTCTCATCTAACCAAAATATGAAAAACCAAAAATGTTTTGATTATCATATAATAAAAGAAAAAACACTTCAATCAACTTTATCGACTATCAATCATAAACTAAAAGTTATAATCTATTAACAAATATATTAGTTTTTATTTTATATAGAAACTAATTTATTTATTTTTGATGAAGTATAGAAACTAATTTATTGTAACTTATTATTAGTTACTTATTCCTTGTTTTTATCAATATTTTATTTATTTGTCTTTAAAAAAATTAATATTTTATTTATTTCAAAAAATGAACCGTTGTTGGAATGGAGAATGTAGCTGGGAATGGGATCACAAGGTCCATTTTTATTTTAACGCGTGGAATGCAAATGGTTATTGGTCGGTTTTAGTTGGTTTATCAAGTTTTTGACCGGTTTTCTACTATATTTTCGGTTGAACCGGTCCGGTCCATTATCCAGTACTTGGTTTTATGTGTTTGCTTCCGTCTCAGTTCACTTGCTATGAAACCCTCGCCGCCATTCACCGCTATCTCCTGCAAAAGCTTCCTGCTAGTACTTTCACTATTCACTCTTCTTTCTTTTCAATCTTTAATCCAAAAAATTAAACTCTTTTGTCTTGTGTTTGCGCCTTATGATTTGTTAAACATAATTTTGATATTATGTAATTATTTGTGCATGTTATATCTAGCTTTTTAATTGACTTATATGGTAGGTATAACCTAGACCATGTTTGGTAAGACATAAATTTCAGCTTACAACTTATTACTTATAGTTTTAAAGATTGTATGATTAAAACAAACTCGTTTGGTAACTGTTATTTTTAAACGACCTTATAACTTATTTTTTTGAGGTAACCTAATTCGGGTAGCTTATAACTTATTACATTTTATCTCAATTTTACCGTTGTAATCTTAATTGGAAATAATAAATATTAATGAAATGCACATTTTTTTCTTCTTCATGTAATTTCATATTTATCGGTTACTTCAACCCCTAATAATACCAAACGCTACAAATTCAATCGGTTAGCTTATCTATCATAAGTCATCTACTATAAGCTAGTTTATCAGCTATTTGCAAAAAAATTATGAAACAGAGTCATAGTCTAATTAAACAGGTTAGTGATTGTACTTTTATTCACTTTTTGAAATAATTTAGAAAACGATTCCTCAATTCTACATGGTATCACGAACACTCAATTTAGGGTCTGATTCCACATAATCCTTAACTGCCGTTGTTGCGGTTTTTTTTCCCGCCTTCGGTTTCTTGTTCCTTTGCTTCTGTCAATAGTTTTTTTAGATCCTCCCTGCCTGTTCACTACAATTACTGTTACTATTGTTCCCGCATTCACATGCACTATTCGTCGCCAATTCTCGTTACCACTCTTCCCACATTCATGTGCCCTATATTCGTCGCATTTTTTTGCACCGACAACAATACCAGATGGTCGTCACTGCAAAACCGTCCGAAATGCACCCACATGTGCCTCCATCATTTCAGGACATCACCAACATGAGGGAATTGAATCCTTTTCTGAGGCAAAAATGTTGATGAGGCTAGCCAAAAATGTAAGGAAGCAAAAGGGAAAGGGAAAGTTGATGAGGCAGACAGTCAAAAACTTTATCCTTATTTTTCTAATCTTCCATTCCATCTTACCTCCCAGATTTTGCTTCAACTTCCCATTAAGTCTGTTCTCATTTGTAGATGTGTGTGCAAAAATTGGAGAACATTGATTTCAGAACCACATTTTGCTAAATTGCATTTTGAGCAAGCACCAATTAGTTTCATGATTTGGACCATTGACCATGGAGAAGTGTCAAGAACCTTGCAACTTCTGGAGTGTGAGCCTAATAAGTTTGAGATTGGAAGCAACAATCGTGTGAAGCTTGAGCCTATATTCAAGCCTCCTCTTCAGGATGCCAAATCATTCATGGTGAAGAGAGGTGGTATGAAGAATAAATTCAAGCGTCCTTTTAGCCCTGCGAAATTAGTTTTGGAGAAAAACAACGAGAATACAAATAGGGGTAGACAAAAGCTTTTTATATTGCTCGCAACAAAGATTGTCATAAGTTTGATGTTGTAAATTCATGCAATGGCCTTGTTTGTTTGTGTGACCCATATAACAAAAACACTCTAGTGGTTTGCAACCCAATCACCGGAGAATTCATACGACTTCCTGAAGCTACTTCAACTTCTACCATGTTATATACAAATTGGCTAAGAGTTCTAGGACAAGCTGGTTTTGGTTTTCATCCTACAACTAATGAATATAAGGTGATACAAATGTGGACGAGACATGACACTAAATGGGTGTTTGAGTGTGTGACCTTGAGATACACACGCTTGGAACACCATCATGGAAAAATGTTGAAGTGGATCCTCAAATTTCTATTTGGAAACTTAAATATCTCACTTGTGTGGATGGTGCACTTCATTGGATCAGTTTTGATCATATGCAAATGTCGATATTGTGCTTTAATTTTGAAAATGAGAGCTTCCAATCATTCCCATCTCCTCCACATGTGTTTCGAAATGACAGTAAAGTTAACATGGGAGAATTAAGGGATTTCTTTACATTTGTGACTCATCCTCTTTCTTTGATGTTACAATGTGGGTTATGAAGGAGTATGGTATTGGAGAATCATGGACTAAGGTTTACAACATTGATACTTCGGGGAGTCCTTTGGGCAGCCTTAAATATATGTGCACTGGTTTTTGTTGGCCGGTAAAACATTTTGAAGAGAGTGCATGCATAATGTTATATGATTCCTGCAATTGTTTCCTCTACTATGAACCTCAGAAATATGGATTCAAGGTTTTCTACATTCATGGAAATCCTCAACCACTGTTTACTAAAATTAAAATTATTCCACATATTCCAAGTCTAATCTCTTTAAAGGATGTCGTGAAAGGAGACAACATTGAGGTGAGAAATATCCACTCAAGGTTAAGATATAACTTCTAATATTTTATTTTTATTGGGTAATTGAATATGATGCTCCCTTAAAAATCATAGTAATTAGTATTTGGTAATCGTTGAATTGTATAATCTACGATGTTTGAAACCTTTATGCGATTATGCTGTGAATTAAGGTTTAATTATCTTACTTGTGAGCTATGTTTATGAATTTAAATTTCCACAGAGTATGTTAAGTGATTTACGGTTTTCTTTAGAGTAAACCACTAAATTGGTCCATATCTTTGTAAGCCACTCTCAAATTAGTCTTTAACTCTATTAATATTTCAAACCACTCTTTATCTTTGTCAAAAGTTTCTCTATTAGGTCCTTGTATTTGTGTTTTTGTCACTTGTCGAGGGACCTAATTGGGAATCTTTTGACAAAGACAAAGACTAGTTTGAAATATTAATAGAGTCATAGACTAATTTGAGAGTGACTTACAAAGACGAGTCCAATTTGATGGTTTACTTACTTTCTCTGTCTTGTTAATGCTATTTTATATGCATATATGTGAATTTATACGTGTGTGTGTAGTTTTATAAATCTTGTATAACTTACTATTAATGTTAATGATTTATGATTTTACTCCCTCACCCGATTTTGCATGATATCTCGATTTTAACTACCTTCCTGATGTTTCATCAATCAATTGCTTTTACAACTAATATATTTATGGTTTTGTCTATAAAAAAATAGTTTATTTTTTTAAATAAAAAAATATGGAACTTAATTTTAAAAATTAAAAAGAAAAAAAATAGAATTTTTTTTTTGAAAATTAGAAAAACAAATCCAAAATAAAAAAATAAATTTCAGTTTATTTCGAACTTAAAAAGGTTTTTTAATTTTTTCCTGGAAATTAATTTTTGTAAATTAAAAAAACGAAAAGTTAAATAACATTTTTCTAAAATTTTAAAAAAATTAGGAAATTTATCTCAGATTCTGCTTTCAAAATTAAAAAGAATTTATTTATTTTCAAAAAATTTAAAAACACATTCTCAAAAATTAGAAAGACAAAAAAGACTTGACCAAAAAAAAAGGAAAAAAAGAATTTTCTAAATAAAAAAAATATGGAAATTAATTTTCGAAGATTACAAAAAATAAATTCAAAATTATTTTTTTAAAAAAAATTTAATTTAATTTTTTTTTTAATTTTTAAAATTTTGGAAAAAATAATTTCCTTATTTTTTAAAAATTTATTTTTGTTTTTATATGTTTATTTTAATTTCAAAAATATATTTTTTCTTTTAAAAAAAAGGTTTTTAAATAATTAAACTAAAATAATTACCACGTGGCTGCCAATTGTGCAAAGTTACACAGTCGGCGAGTGCCACGTAGGCATAGATATGCCAAATCATCAGTAAAGTGGGGCCAATGACTATTTTAAAAAACAAAAAATTTTGCAGGGATGGATTTCAAAATTCTTTTTTACCAGGGACCAAAACCGAAACACACGATATTTACAGGGACCAAAAGCATATTTTAGCCCACTAAAATAAATTGAAGAAAATGTAAGAAAGGAGGTGAAGAAGAATGAAGGAAAATGTTGAAGTTTCAAGCCTTTTTATAGCCTTAAATAAGTCACAGGTCTTAATTACAGTCAAATAAAACGTGTTCCACATTCGAAACCGTAAAAAAATGCATTCAAACTCCACTAACCGGCCTAACCTTTGGTGAAACGTCACCGGCCAAAATGATTATGAGGGTTTCCGGTATTTATAATCCGGAAAGCATGAAGGTGTTCCTGATTACAAAGTCCGAACTGCACCAGACCCTTTTGTTTGGATCGTTTTCGTTGCGATTGCCTTGGAAAAAAATAGAAAAAAGGTACATAACATAAATAGAAGCAACATAAGACAAATAAACATTTAAAAAAAAACCATAATAACATAAATGATGAATCTTTTGGGAAGGTGTTTTCAAGAGTATTTCTTTGAGTTAGATCCTGTTGCCTTGCCAAATGACATATTCATCTGGCAGGCAGCAAGATCTAACTCATAGCAACCTCTTGATATTTTTGAGTTATCTATCTATCAAGGAGGCAACAAGGAGTATCTATATATTTTTGAAAGCATTCTGAGGATCTTCACCATGTTGTCACATAGAGAGCAATCTATTTTGCGGCCGCATGACAAAGATCCTCAACACAATGACACAAATTTGCATGGTCTCTTTGGTGTGTTTGTTTGTATTTTTGACAGCATGCTGAAAATCTTTATCACGCAGTCAAATAGAGAACTATCTATTTGCGACCACGTGAGAAAGATCCTCAGCTTAATGACAAAAATTTGCATGGTTTTCTTTGGTGTGTTTGTGTGTTTTGCTGGTATTGAAGCTGAAAATCAGAGATGGTGTATTTATAGAGGTCCTTGGATGTTGTGGACCACATAAACTCTTGGTGCAATGTGGTCCATACAAAAGAATCCTATGCTGAAAAATTCCGGATTTAGTAATCCGGAATACACTTACGCCCTATGTGAATCTGGATTTCATAATCCGAAATAAACATCTTTGGTTATTTTATCGATTAAATGAACATCTTTGACGTAAATTAAAACATAATGAAAGTTTAAATAATATATATATTATTCAAAACATAATGCAACAACTTAATTTAACAACACATAACTAACACGCAATTAAAACAACATAAAACACGTGATTAATTAAAACATAGCACATTATCACAGATCATCTAAACTAACTTCGTCCTCTGGTCCCTCCAACAGAGCCCTGATCTCTTCGTAGTTCCTATGCCGGTGCAAACTTTTCAGAATTTGTTCAGCAGATCCAACCAACGAAGCGTCCAACTCGATCAGTCCTCTAGTACTGTGCTAACCAAAGACAAAGAACATGGTTCTCATGTCGTCGTCGTTTGTGAGTTTCATCCGGCTGAAGCGAAGAGATCTAGCTGAGTCGGACAATGGACATCGATATTCAACACCGACCACCCTCCTCGTGTCTCTGTGGTTGAGTTGACGGTTGATTTGATCCAGCTCATCCTTCAGCCTGGAGATGGTGACATCGTTGCAAATCCTAAACAGATGGGGGTGTTCCACCGTTGTAGTATATTGCCGCTAGCTTGGTGTTCGAATCAAAGTCAGGGAATTCCATGATTTTTTTTGGGTGTAGTTTACTTGTAATGAAAACAGGGACCCCTATTTATAGAGGTATCTGGGCATTGTGGACCACGAAAATTGTCGGTGCAATGTGGGACACACAAAAGAATCCAATGCTGAAGCAATCCAGATTTTAAAATCCGAACCTACCCACCACCATGCTGAAAGAGCCAAGTTTCGCGTAGATACACCCCAATATTGTATTTTTCAAGAATATATAATCCAGACTACACCAGACCATTTTGGCCGGTGGTTTGCACCACAAAGAAAACGTTTTGGGCGGGGGTCAGCTTTATAAAACGTGTTTTTACATGTTTTTTGATTACCATTAATGGTTTTTCAACCCCCCCTTCCTATAAATACCATTCATCTCCCCCACCATTTTTCGCACAAACCTCTCCCACCCTTTTCTCCTCTTCTCTTCTTTCTTTTACAACGATGTGTTTCTCCATCATTGGCTTTTTATAGAAAGAGGCCTTTTTGGAAATCCATCAGAGGTCATATGATCGGTCAATAGGGAAGGGGTCAGTCTGGGTGTGAGGTTGGTTTGTCTAGGTGTAAGTTTGACCATCATGGTCTCTTGCTCCCTAGAGGCCCCTGTGTCCCCCTGTCTCCCCAACAACAGTGAAGCTACTGGTATGTCCTATCAGCCGAAGCCACTGGTATAGCTTACCCCCCTAGAAATAGTTCTAAGTTCTTATATAATAAGATTAGAAATAGTTTTAGGTTTTTATGTAAAGAGCTTCAATATTATTGTAATGTATTATTCAAATATCAATAAAATGAGTTGGTTTTATCTTTTTTTCTTTTTATATGTTTATTTGCATTTATTTTACGAATTTCAAAGGTTAAAATTGAAATTTTTTTGAAAAAGACCATTCCGGATTTTAAAATCCGGGTAAATCTGGAAAATTCTAACAATTCATTTCGAAAAACTAAATCTGGACCAGGGCTAAAAGTGAAAAAAAAAAATAGAACGCGAGAGGAAAGTCATAGGATGAGAAAAGTAAAACCCAACACAAAATAGTCTATTTAATACTTGAAATCGAAAGGATTTAAAAAAGGAAAATAACTGACTTCCTTAGAGTAAATTAATGGCTTCCTTTCATCGAAGAAGCCTATCGCCTACCGGTCCTATCTTCTATGGTAGCTGAGCAATCTTGAGAGAATGGAAAAGGCACATGGAATGTGACAACATATGAGATGAATTCATTGGTTCTTCTAGCTAATTAAACGGTGATATTTGCATATATCACATCATATTAATAACACTTTTTATTAAGTAACACATTTTACACTCATTATCTAAATTAGAAGTGCCTCACTATTATGGTCAACGTGACTAGAAGGCTCAATGTTGCAGAGGATTTTTCGTCTGAGAATAGGGTTTGTTTGGTGAGTTGAACATGTTGTCATTTGCCAAAAAAATTGCATGAGGATAATATGCGACATTGTGAGGGCAAGGAACATTATGCCAATTTTTTTTTTTGGATAATGCGCATGCCAAGGGGTTTGAGGAAGAAGACAAAAGGTAGACATGGCAAAAAAAGAAGAAGAGTTTTGTAAAAAAGAAATGTTATATGAACGATTATTTTATTTTTTTATTAGTTTTTTCTTTCTTCTCGAAACAAATCAATAAGCAACTATGGCAACATAGCTCACACTTTTACAAAAGAATTAATTTGAATAGCGTTTTATAGTCTTTTTTTTTTTTTTTTTTAATCTCAATGACTAATTTAAGTTTGTCTTAAAGAATCAAGAAAATTGTTTTTTTACATCAAAAGTTTCCTAAAAACCCATGCAAATGAGAAATTATCATCAATGGTAGTTAACCGCTAAAAATATTAACAATAGTTAACTACCGCTAAGCCCCAACGGTAGCTAACTATCGCTGAATTTCTTTCTTCAATTTATGTTAGACCCACCTACAGTTTGATAGGTCAGGTCTTGGTCTTGATTGTGAGTGAAAAAGTCTCGAGTGCATGGTAGACCCACTTACACCTAATCAATTTCTATTCTCTCTCCTCACCAACTCATTCTTTCCTCAACCTCTTTCCTTACATCTTTCTCCAAAAACCCAAAACTCTAATGGAACGCAACAAGTGCCTCATAAATTTATCATTGTTTGTCTAAACGAATTGCTTTAAGCTCTACTAATTAACATGGAATCCTTGATAAATAACATGTTTATTTGGTTTAAAATTTCGAATGTTTCTTCCTCTCTCTTCTAATCTATTACCACTATCTTCTTATCTCATGTAACCTCATTTATAGGACAAAAGAACATAGAATCGGTTTAAAGGACAATAATACACAAATTTGACATAAGCTTGGAAAAGAAGGGTAAAAGAACATATTAAAAAGGACTCAAAGAAAAGATTAAAAAAAATTAAAAGAGAGTTGCATCTAGTAAATTGAAGAAAGAAATTCAGCGGTAGTTAACTACCATTTGAGCCCAGCGATAGTTAACTACTGTCGATTTTTTGTGCAGTAATTAACTACGGTTGAGGATAATTTCATCATTTTCATGTTTTTCGAAAACTTCTGATGTCAATAAAGCTAACTTTCAAGAATCAATGGCTATAATTTTTTACGGTGCACTTAGTTGTATTTGAGAGATTGAAGGGGAAGAACCGGGAAAAAGAAAGAAAGGAGTGTAAGGAATATAAGTGGAGAAGGCTTTTGAGGATTATTTTTTTATAAATACAAAATTCCATTAATTTGGGAGAATTCAAAATGCATTAGAATATGATTTGGAGGGTTTTCGAGAACTTTCATAAATTCCTCAAATATAATATATGTTGTTATAATACTCTTAAAATTAAAAATATTGTTAATAGTGAACATTCGTTTATCATTCTCTATAAACTCACCATTTTAAACAAACTTGAAAATTTCTCTTTCCCCCTAATCCTCTCCCACCAAGGTTCTCACCTCTTCAATACGGGACTATCCACTAATCCCAGTTACTTGCATCAACATATGCATGCCATTTACCGGGAAGTCATCACATATTATCGATACATTCGACATCTAAAAAAGCCAAAGAAATCAATTTTAAGGGGCACTGTGCATTTACAATATCAGTATCCCAATGAACAGATTTAGACCAATACTGTTATTCATGTATTTTCCTCTTCCTATATCTACATTTGGTATTCTCCTGCTATTGGACAAAGACATACACAGCTGATTTTATGCTTTTCCATCTTGAATCTCCGACGAAGTGCTAAGCTTGCCTCTGCTTTCTGATGATGGTGTGCCTTCATCTACACTTCTCTTAGCCTCTGTGCTCTGCAGATTCTGTAGCTGATTTTGCAGAATCTGTTTAAAAGTGGGAGAGGGAAGATCTATTGTGAGTTACTATAATCAATTTCATCTCCACTCAATATGCAATCCAATTTTTTTATCAAACAAACTAATTACACAGTGAAAGAAAAAGAAGTGTAATTGTACCTCAATCTGTTGCTGTAGAATGTTTTTATGAGCTTCCAGATGAGACTTTGAGATATTTGGATCATTTTCAAACCCCTCTCCATAATTCAAAGGGGTCATGTATGGTTGGGAAGGAAGAAAATGGAAGTGTCCCATTGGAGGAAAGGGTACATTTGTTGGCCCACCAGGGATATGAAACTGATTTTGTGCTTGTTGACTGGAAGCTTGTTCTCCATTAAGATCAACACTGGTAGATTCAGAAACTGGGGGATAATTAGTGTACCCAGGAGATCTGTAAATTTGAGAAAAAGCCATACTTACTTAGTATTAAAACACTTTAAAGACTAATTCAATATTATCAATATTTTGAGTTGACGTAATCTATGAAGAGCAAGACCACAAAATGTTACTTTGCTTTATTAAACAGCCAACTTAGCAAACATGTGAACTAGGTGGAAAAATAATGAGTAAAAATGAAACGAAGCAATTCTCATTGTCACCAGAACTCAATCTTTCAAAAACTTTCTCGAAAGGAAAAGAATAATCAAAACAGGAAAACAATAGTGGAAAATAATCTTAGGCTGTCAGGCCCTAAGATTAAAATTACATGCTTTCGAAGTATAAAATATAGAAATGCAATCGAAAATGAAGCAAAATATGTGAGAGGAATTCCGGAGACTGAGAACTATTCTGAAGAGTATTACACAAGGCTCTCATATGAACAGGCCTTGGTGCTATACTCTGCGTAGCTGTAGTAGTTAGATCAATTATAACCAGCCACAACATAGCACAGATTTCATGAGCATTTCCAACAAAAAAAAAAGGTATATTGGGCTCGTTTGGATTGGCTATTTTTGAGGTTATGAAAAATAGCTTATGCAAATAAATAAGCTTTAATTTTACATATTTATACTAACAAAAAATTGTATCTTCGTAAGCTGTTTTTTCATAAACTAACTTGACAAGCTTATGAATAATACATAAAAGCTTATTTATTTGCGTAAGTTGTTCTGCATAAGCTCAAAAAGAAGCAAATCCAAAAGGGCCCAACGTCCGAGGATAAACGCCGTACCGAACAAAAGAAGTTGCGGGAGGATAAACATAAGACTTCTCATATATTGAAGCAGCAGCAGCAGCTGCTTGGAGTCTAGCTTGATGCCGACTCAAACTATCAGTTGCCACCCCATTGCCAAGCTCGGTTTGACCTGTACTTCCAGTGCCTGTACCAAGTTAAATTGACAAAGCAAGCATCAAGAAACATGATTTTTTTTAACTGTACAGATATTATATTCAATTTAAGATGTATCCTAAAAATGAAATCAATTCAATTTTTCCATCATGCATATTACTAGTTTTATGAATACCGTCCTACATACAGTGAGTGATTATTGTATGATTATTACCCTGTTGATGACCATTTGATTGTGATCCTTGCTGACCTCCAGCAACAGTTGTTCCATTTTCTGGGGGTACAACCAAGGCTCTGCAAGTAGGGCAAGTGTGTTGTCGCTCTAGCCATGATCGAAGGCAATGAACATGAAAAAGGTGTCCGCATATCAGTTTCTTGGCTGCAGTCATCTCTTCACGACAGATAATACAAGTTGCATCACTACTGCATAGCCATTTAAAAAATATGTAAAATTTCATATGCATAAGTATTAAATTAATAAGTTGATATGCTATATCAAGTTTAGAACTCACGCATTGAGCTCTTCGGGGGTTGCTTCTGGAAAGCGATCATTCATATTTGAAGTGATCTTACGATATCTAATGTAATCTGCAATGCGAGCTTTGAAGTTCCTAAATGTCTCGTATAGCTCCCGTATTAGGTGCAAGGGAATTCCGTAGTTTCTGATAGATCAACTTCAAGTTAGTAGGTAATAAAGATAACTAGTGGAAGGTTAAACATGTCAAACCAAAATAAAATGAATATGAAAAACAGAACCCAAATGTTGCATGTCAGTGAAAAAGAAACCTCAAATATCATTGTCAATTAAGACAATAAACTAGATTTGAAGTGCAACCCAATGGTTAAATGAGTAAATCTCAACGAGACACAAAAACAGAGACCATTATCTCTATCTTATATACATGAGATATATACATAAGAATTAACTAGTCACTTACACAAAAATAACAAAGAAGAAGCACAGATACATGGACAAGTGCAGCAAGTCCCTAACAAGGTCCAGGTAAAATGTGAAGACTGGTTTCTTATCCCACTGTCCCTCCATAAGTATGTCAGTAACATAGAAAACATATTTTACGAAAATCGATACTGTTGTTGTTGCTAGTATCATGTACCTGAGATAGAAACAGAGAGCTTGTCAACCAAAACACTCTAGTATAAAGTGCAATAAACCGAATAGTAAACAGATGTGAAAATACAAATAAAATAGGAATATATCGCTAGATAGCATACATAGTACAAATGTTTTCCCTGTGATCCATAATCTGCCTAGGTATTACGTAATTTGATTATTTAGTATGAATAAACAGTAAATACATAAAGAAATAGCTTCAGTGATTATTATAAGAATGATAGCAACATATAGTAATATGATTTATGGGGTATGACATGTAATGTCCGGTTTATTTGAAAAGATAAATACTGCAAAAGCCAATAATACTATCAGAAATTAGGCGTTTTATAAATTTATAAGTTGTAATTGTTGCCATATGACCTAATAATGCATATTCAGATAACTATTTTTTTTCCCTATGCCAAAAAAACTCTGATGATATTGCTGTAGAAGATACTTTCTCACTCAGTTCATTTTCAACTATGACATGACCATTATGTGAAATTTCATATATCAACATGGTTTAGTTGGGTTTGTTTAAGTATGAGCAACTAATCAATAGGAGGAAAAGGAATAAGAAGGCTTACTCGAAAGCAAAGAACAGTGAAACGGAAGCCTGCCATGTTTGTATCAAATGCTTCAAAGAGCTGTATAAGAAAATGCTATCGAGAAGAAGAAGGAAACCCATAAAAGATACAATTCGAATATGCGACAACGTGGTCACTGTAGGAGTGGTCTCGATGTACTCGACTCTCTTTTGAGCTAACCAATGCAAAGCCTTGATTAACAACAATGCTGTGACCATCGCAAGGAATGTAACTGAAAAATCCTGCCTAAAAATAGTAATTGCAAAGAGGATCTCCATAACCTCCCTCCATGATTGCTCATTAAGCCTCTCAACCTCAGCCTCTCGAAGATTACCCAAGAATACCTTTTTAGTTAGTTGCCACAGAACACACATAATAACCAAACCCATGTTAAGAAGAAGCACCAAACTGATCTTGGAAGTTGAAAGATACACCATTGCCGGATAAAACTGGCCTCTACTGTTAAATGCATGGTACGCAATAGCCAAAGTTGCCATCAAACTAAGACCAGCATATGTCTTCAACCTCATCATGTTCCTCTACACAACAAAATCACACCAACCATTCGATTTAATCAATGTTTAAAAACACAATACTCAATCAAAACTACAGTCAGTAAATCTGTCCTATACATACATTCTTGCTTCAGGTGTTCCATTAAAGAAAAAAATAAAATAAAATAAAATAAATAAGCAGTAATGCAATATACGATGAATATTTTGTTCACGACATCATCACGAAGCATGTGCTGGTTTATTGGGGAAAAAACAAAAACCGCTTTACTCCCAAATTTGGCGGATAGCCAATGATAGTCCTTGATGCGCTAGACGGAAGACACCACTAAAAACTGACACACAGGGATCCATGATTCAAACCTAGGTAATTACGGAAAATATTCAGCCTAACAATCTCAGCATTGCCACTTGAGACAAATAATCCTGTTTTTATATTTTGGTTACTCATGTACGAAGTTTCTACCACCGACTAGCGGTTACTAATCTTCGTCGGGAACCTATGGCTATGGGAAACACAAGGTAGGTTGTCGCCCTCGCAACCGAATTAAATAATATTAAAAGGATAAAAATGAAATAGAAATATTAAAGTTTGAAAGAAAATCTAGAAACGACTGAGTGAGAAAATGTAAAGAAAGAAATAATAATAATCTGAACAATTTGTATTGTAATGATGCATATTCAAATTATAATAATCTAAACAAGGAATGAAAATAACCTAACTTGAAAATTGATCGATACGGAGTAATAGAAATTTGAAAGAATGAAAAGGTTAGAATTCGGTACCAATTGGAAATTGAAGGATCTTCGGAGTTGGAACGGAGAAAATGGCGGTCGTCGGTGGTCAGGAAGGAACTACTCTTTCTTTGGATTTCCGATTTGCGGTGTTCATCATCAATATTGTTTTCAGTAAATGTGATGTAAGTGTAGCCAATTAGACTTTGACACGTACATTTTGTATGGTCACAAAGAACTTTTTTTTATTTTTTACTGGATGAGTATAAAAAGATAAGAAAACATTATTTTTTGTCTTTTTGTATAGGTGAATAATGTGCGTGTTTTATTCTACTTTGTTTGTTATGAAGCATGTCATTGTGTATCCTCTAAAAAAATAAAAATAAAAAGGTAAATTGCATGTTTTCTCCTTTACGTTATTAATTTTTTTTCTTGGTCTACCTTTACAATTTATGTCAAATTTCAAATTAACTCTGTTTAAAACATCCATGTGGTACCCCAAAGTAATGTACGTGTGCGTCTTTTATATCATTGTTGATATTTTAGATGAAAATTTGCCTAAAATGATTAATTTATTTTAATTATATGTGATCATTTTATTTAAAACCTAAAATAAACGTCAACAATATAAGGTATGGTTTGAAATAAACTAGAATATGTCTGTTCATTAAAAATAATTAATTTCACGTTAAAGAATAACTTCGTCTAAGCTATTTTTCCAATACTGAACCAAAAGATAACGCTTTTTAGTCGTCTTTTTTTGTCACTTCAATATTAGCATCATTTTATGGCAGAAGAAATAGTTGTCTTATTTTGATGGTTACTATTATTGTATGGTAAAAAATATGCCACCACACATTGATGGCAAAAAAAAAAAATAACTTGCACAATTAGTGAATAGGTTAGTATGGGTCAGTGTGTTGTTTTTGGAGTTATATTTCGTTTCTTTTTTTAAGAGAAATTGAGATTGGAACTGACTATTGGTAAAGTATTTGTTTTGAATTTCGCATAGTGGGATCTTAAACTCTCCTTGCTCGAGTAAATGAGCATGGCTCCCATGGTCATGCTAGCAATAGAAGCCCCCGGCAGGCACCGGCCATGGCTACGGTTGTTCAAAGTGAAGCTAACAAAAGCAAGGCTACAATCAGAAAGGTCATGGATACTTCATTAATTGTTTGTGTAATAAATAATTTAGCAAGCTATAGCTTTTACAGGATTGTTGTACCCACCAGCTATAAAATTGGTGGTACAAATGCAAAATTCATAAGAGAATATGATAATTTTACATCAAAATAAGAACATGTTGAAATAAAATCTCAGACCGCCAAGAACTGTTGTACCTTCAAGAAATTTCTACCTCCTATACATACCGGAGTGTTGAAGGGTTCTACAGTACTCCAATATCGTTGGGGATTTTTTAACCTGTTCCCATATCTTGGCTGAATTTTTCAACCATTCGCGCTCAGACACGGGTCTCCTGAAAGATGGAGACTTCATGGATAAAATCTGAAAAACATGTAAACATATCACAATGGGTTTATTCAAAAAATAATATCACTGTCCTAATTTAGTTGATTACTAAAATTAACTGTACAAGAAAGTAGGAATAAAATATAGCAGCAACAAAACTTGATAAATCCTACAATACAGTATTTGTCGGGAATTATCTGAGTGCATGTGTGTGTGAATAAAAAGAGAGAGAGCAACCTGATCCCGTAATTTCCATAGAGCAGAAATGTAACTCTCATGTTGAGCTCTTGGATTTTCCTCTTTTTTCTTAAATGGGATCGTAAACAAATTTAGTGTGTCAGAATCCAAGGGACTTCCATGCACCATAGAAGGTGGAACATGGTCGCTTGGCTTCTTTCCAGTGTTCTCTCCGACAAAAGAGGATGGTTTGAAATACTGCATGAGTGCCTTCCTCAGCTGCAAACAATTTTTAGGAGTAAACTCTTGATCTTGTAGCCTGTACAAGTAAAGATGAGTATTTCATCAGATTATTCCAATTTCAATTAGGGAAGGAAGTGGATACAAGGCTGAAATGTGATAATGTATGTATACTAAGATTGCAACTTTTTATATGGACAGTAAATGGAAGTCTGTCAATTGTCATGGAAACACCAAGGTCGGATATTACAAATTTACAACGCACAGAAGTTCATTCTATGGATTCTCAGTCTGAAGAAAGAATATATGATGCACAATTACACTATTATGCCCCTACACTAATGCTTAATATTGAGTGGTTTTATTTTTGGGTTTTTTGGAATTAAATTTCCTTTGCCAATAGTCGAAATTCTTCTGCAATTATCAGTTCTTGATTTTGTTAAATATTTTCAAATAGTTATTTTCAAGAATTCCTTTGTTTATTTAAAAAACTACATACATGATCCAAATAGTATGGAGAAAATATATTTAAGACATGTTAAGATGAAAACATATTTCTTACTTGGCATGTACAAAAACAGCATTAGATAAAATAAAAAAGACATGTTAAGGTGAAAACATATTCCTTACTTGGTATGTACAAAAACAGGAGTAGCCATGTATTCAAATTCAGGAACTTTGTTTTCACTATCATGCCCTGAGCTAGAGTTCTGTGAAAGGGACGAAGCCAGCAAAGATGGGTCTGAAATGTCATGCTTCAACAAGTCAACCTACATGATAACAAGTACATCATGTTTAGTCCTTTTCAATACACCAATAGCTTTAACACCATAAGTTGATAAGAGAAATAAGTGTCTGCGCAAGGTGTGTAAAACAAGGGTTCCCAGAAACAGATCTTCTGCCAAAATGTAGACATTAGGATGTTATTACAAGCATATGGCATTTATCTTTTTTGAAGCAACAACATAATGTATGTGTCTTAGTAAGCGATAAGCAATTCATTTAAAATCTTCAAAGCTGACAAGGGACAAATCAAGTAGCTACCAACCTTAATCTATTCATCAAAACTTACAATAATACCAGCGAAAGGAGAAGCCAGAAATTTCAAAAGCATTAAGAAAAATAAAAATCGGAGAGGGTAATTACTAACTACTAGTTATTTTGTTAGTGGATGAAAATAAGAAACAAGTCTGAATTCTGAACCGAGAACATGGTAAGATCAGAAATCTGATATTGAATACTTGTCTTGCTCTCTTGAAAATTCAGTTGACACAAAAACAATATATTGTCTAAGAGTTCTTATTCACAGAAATGACCATTGTTCAAATAATGGATGGATCTTTAACCACTTGGTTTCATATAGTATCAGCCAGAAAGTGCAGCCAAGGACTTCACTAACCAAATTATTTAGCAAAAAATTGAGCTCAGAAGGAGATAACCATTTAATGCATTGAATAAAAGATGAAACTAGCAGGCACAACAGTTTTTCAAATGATGCAGAATCTGCATAAAATGAAATAATCATACAGGTATTGAACATAACATGAAGCGCCTGCAAATATCACAAAAAATTGAGACTAAAGCACATACCGTTGACATCAAATGCCACAAGCTATCATCATGGACTCCCTCAGACACCACCAGCAGAATATGACATACAGATGCTAGAAAAACAGCAAGCTACAAAGAGTCCTTGCAGCATTCCAAGACAATCAAATTCATCAGACACAGCAATCGGGAACATATTAAGAAAATTATATTTTTATGGAAAAAAACATTTCTGCTAGAGAATCACTGTTTACCTGAATACCCATAAGTTCATGAGCTAATTCAGCTGACAAGGATTCTCCATTCAGCAAAGAAATTGTTGAAGAGCCATCAGGTCTCGTCATCTCAGCTAAAACAGAAGCACTAAATACAGGCTACAAGCAAAAAAAGAATGTATAAATAAATACACAAATAATGAAAAATGAAAACTTATTTGAGCAAAGAAGTTTATTTATTATAGTGAGAACCTGTGTATCAAGAAGTATAATACGTTCAGCCGATATCCTTGGTTCAATGCCAGTAGAACAATGTCTTGCCATAGCTCTATTCTCTTCAGATTGTATGGTAAAAGGTGGTAGCATCCCTGTAGGTTCATATATCAATTGAACTCAAAGTTAAATGCTACGGAGAAGAATAGAAGAAACTAAGGCTTTGTTTGGCAAGACAAAATGTGAACTGTTATCACAGATAGCTTATAGCTAATAAGCTCATATAAACAAAATAGACCTGTTTAGAAACAATTTTAGCCCCATTTGGATAAACAGCTTATTTGCAGCTTATAGCACAAGTGCTTATCAAGATAAGCTTATGTTATGTATAAGCTATTTCTATTGTATAGGATAAAATAAAGTTAAATCGTTTTAGTGTAAGCTATGAGTTGTTTTTATAAGCTATCTTGGAGGACTTATGAAAATAAGCTGAAAACAAGTTATGAGCAATGTCATAAGCTGTTTTGATAAGTTCTCCCAAACAGTCTGGCAAAACTTAAGATAGTTTATCTGTTATAGAAGCTAACCAGGAGAGGTTGAATCAAAGGCATAAAGTTCATTCATGATAGTAGATTTGCCAACTCCAGGTGATCCAATAACTCCAATGACAGTGAAATCAGTATTCTCAGTCAAAAACTGCACCGTTTCGAAATTTCAATAAACATCAAATTGTAAGCATTTCAAGCAATCGAGGATTATTATTACTTACGGGGAGAAAGCGGTCGAAGTGGAAATCCCATGAATCGGAGAGAAGGTTAAGAGATGCGACGGAAGGAAGACGAGAACGGTGCTGAGTAGAATCATCTTCGCCGGCGCCGGCGCGGTTGAATTTACCGGAGATAGGAGCTCCGGTGACGAGTCCTGGCTTTGCTAAAAGGATCTTTGGAGATGGAGAGGGTTCAGGTCCCGCCATTGTTCCGATGATTTGGAATTGCAATGAATGTCAACAATGGACCACCAAATTATAATTAGTTTCAAATTTTAAACTGAAAATATAATTTGTTATATATTAATCAAAGAATATATTGTCCATGTACATTATGTTATATTTAATTCAAATTCCTCAATTATTTATCATAAATTTGGATTTCTAGTCATTAGCTACTTAACCAAAAAAATCAAAGAACATAGGCCAAAAATATATTACGAGCAAAAGTTCTTGTGTGGTCACAAGATTCGAACACCAACAATGGAAAAAGGTGAAAAGAAAGTAGAATTAAATAATAAATATTTTTTAAATAATTAAATTATCTTATGTCCAAAATAGACTATTCTCTTTTAGAATACTCAACATAAAAGTTGTTACAAAACTAAACTACTACCACAATTAGATAAAAAAAATAGTTTCTACTTCGATCATGTGATAAAGAGTTGTAAGTATCTTAAACAACTTTTGAATCTGAATAAGACGTAGTTGGTTTAAACTCCATATCCCGCATTCTATAGTTGATAGCAACCTCATAGCTACATTTGTTTGAACATCGGTGAACAACTAAAACTAAAACTACATCATTTAAGTCCTCATAAACATTCCAAATTCGTCGCGAATACACATATCATTCCCAACTAGGGATGGTATGGCACCCTCCGGACAAGGTACTAAAGTGTCCATCCATATTTCCGCGTTTGTAAAAAAAATGCTCATACTTGAGCCCATATCTCGTGAACAACAAGTATAATGTCCGTTTCTATACCCTATATGCACCTAAAAGTTTGAGCTCATTACCCGCACTTAAACAACAAAAAAAATAATTAACAAAAAAACATCAGAACATAATTTAAATATAAACCAAATTCTTCCAAATCAACTTGTAAAATATAACAAATCATAGTATTTAGAAGGAAAAAAAAAACATTTGAAACCTTCACCACCTAAGCCCAATTAAGTTAAATGACCAAAAACTTCAACCTTGTCTTTTTTTTCTTTGAATAAACTCCAATCTTCTCTTTAGTTCTAAACTATCAATACCTCCAATTATACAAAACCAAAATTTTATGGCATGATATGATTATGCTTATTTTTTTTGGGTGAGGGGGTCTTGTTTCAGTTAAAGGCAGAAAAGATCTTTAAGCTTAAAGAACGCTTACAAAGAAATGTACACTTACTCTCATTCAAAAACACTAGCGACACTCGAACCCGAAACCTCCAAGTCCAAAATCTGTCATTTAACACTATGATGTGATTATTCTGTTGAAAAATGAAAAGAAAACAAAAAATAGTTATCTAAAAGCATTAATATATAAAATAGTTATCTAAGAAGAAGCAACAAACAGAACAAAAAATACATAATTACAAAAATATGTGAAAATGACAAGTAAAAAAGAGATACAATATATTGCAACGTTTTGGCCATTTTCATAGTCAGATTGCTCTTTAATATGTTTGTGCATGCATGATTCCTTTTTTCCGGCAGTATTACAGTTTGCAACTTGCAAGTCATTTGACCTGCATCATAGGCACATGCCAAGCCATCCTAATGCAAATAGAAAATAACAGAAACACTTTAAGAAGGAAAGATGGAATGCAAAATATTTTACATATGTTATATGTAATTTGTTGCAGGTTGTCCCATGTATAAACTTTGTAAAGGATGCTTTGACTTTGAGTATGCGATTATTGGAGATAATCAATGCATGTACAGCAATACACAAAAGAAAAACATTCACCTATGAAAAGAAAAGAATAGAGGTTCCCTGGAGTAGCTAGCCAATTACATAGAGCAAAATTTCAACAAATACTATCATGATTTATGAATGGACTTTATGGTTTTGAGTCAAGTGGTTAGTTTCTTTTTTATTCACAAATAATAGTTTTAATTTCTTCTATTTTTCCCCATAGTTTTAATTAAACTTTGATTTGATTGTGTTTGTATGCTGCTAAGATTTGTAGCTTGCTATCTACCATGTGTATGCCATTTCTGTTGGTCGTATTGGAACCCCAACAAAATGGAGTGGACGAGTGGTTGATGGAAGCACGAACACATCTTAAATGTTGTTAGGTCCCCATTTTTTCATTCTAATATTCCTTTAACTATGTGTAATTTCAGCCTACAACATGTTGTCCACGTAATCAAAAGGCTTCATATCAAACTTTTAAAACTCAAATATTGTTCTTATGAAATTCTTTTCTCAAAGTTCTTACATCCCTTTTCATCTTTTAAGTATTTGAATGTTTAAGTTATGTGTTTACTTGTAGGCTCATGAAAGCAAATTTGATTACTAAGCTAGAAAAAATCGTCTTCATTGGTTAAAGATGGAACTACTATAACTATATCCTCTATGATCTCAACTCTAATATAATATACTTTTGTCAAGAAAGCATTTTTTCTCTATGAAACATATTTTCCGCAATTACTAAAATTTTCAATTCGTGCATCATCTAGCACATATTCTTGACGATATTGTTCTTGTACCAGAACCTTTACCTTCTGGTACATGGGTGATATCATCAGTAACAGGTTGGCCAGTGATAGATGGTACATTAGTGGAAGTTTTTGGAATTGTTTTAAAAGAAAACAAACATTTCTTCACACAAATATATCATGAGAGTTGATCATGGAAATGATATTTTTCTTTAAAACTATCTCGACAATCAAATATATCATGGTGCCATCTTTAAAACTAGGGTATACATTTTTCTAGCTGGACAATCAAATTTTGTTCCATAACTTTCAAAGGAGGCATAACTAAAAAAACCAAAACTTTACGATGAACATGGAAATGAAAAACTTTGATAAGAATTCCACAGGGACATCAAGTTTAAAAGTGGGGTAGGAATCTTATTATGTGGACAAAATGTTGTACGTACTCTGACTTAGTTTCATGTGGTTTAAGTAATATGAGAATGAATTGATAAAAATCTAACAACATTATTTAAGATATGTTGTTTTTTCCTTTCAACCACCTCATTTTTGTTGGGGTTTCAACACACAACTTTTGGGGAATCATTCTATTTGAAGACAAGCAATCACATATACCAAGTTCAGTACCATTTATCTGATCATAGGTATTTTAAAGTAGTATCAAATTGATTTACAACGTAATCAATAAAATGAATGAAACTTGTCTAATTTCATCTTTGGTTTTAAAAAAAGTTACCCAATTGAATAAACTATCAACAAGTGTAAGAAAGTATTTATGACCTAATAAGAGAGAAATAGATGAGTATATATCGTCTCCATAAGTTAGCACGTAAAATATCAAAAGGTACTGAAGAAGTACTAATACTGAATGGAAAAGGCAGTTTCTTTTGTTTGGCAAAATGACAAGAATCACAAAGTGAGATAATATTTTTACATTGTAAAAAGGTAACTATTTTGAAATAGTTTTTAAACTTACATTACAAACATGACCTAGTCTTGAATACCAAAGCTCAAAGAATTATTTACAGATGAATTACAATTATGAATGGAAGCTGGAGAATCTATGACACACTGTCCTCTTTGCAGATTAGATGTACCAATAATTTCCTTGGAACGATTCTACATAATTTGATATGAATTAGCCGTGAAATTAAATGACAATTATTATTACTTGGTAGTTTAGCAACTAAAATCAATTTGAAGTGGAAAAAGGGAATATAGAGCACATTGTGAAGAGTTCAAAAAAAGAAATCGATATGTTTCCAAAAATTGAAGCAAAAGCTTGAGAACCATTTTGTAATGAGAGAAGAACTGGACATTATTTTTGTGAGAAGTACATGATGAAAAATTAAATGTGATGTGATCAGTGGCGCTAGACTCTAATATCCAAAGATTAGAGTGTTTAAAATTGGTATTAGACGAGTATAGAAATAAAAATAAATAAACTGAAAAGCTCAAAATTAAACGTTACTATATTTGTTTAACTAAAAAATTAAAATGTATGCTGTGTCTAAAGTTGTTAATGATATAATTGTACTTATTATTTGATAAAAAATAAATCGTTGTACAAATTATAAACATAAATAGTTAACATTAATACTATTATTATTTTTGAGGGAGTAATCCTCTTATTACCATCTTTAAAGCACTATTTTGTTTACCATGTTTCCCTCGTCTCTCTAGCTAACTTCTCGTCGTGGTCGAGGAGACAACCCTCGATGGACAGATGCAGCCGATAAGAGAGTCTTCCAATGTCATTCTCATCTCCCTCATGCCACCTCTCTCTAAATGCTGACAACAGGACGTGGGCAATTATGATATAGTTCGTAAGCGTAAGAGAATACAACTCAGTGACTCTGATGGTGACTCTAAACCACTCCACATTCGGTTTTTCCAACTTTTTTCAACTTCTTTCCGTTGTTGACAAACTTTAAACTTGGATGGAATTGTAAAAAACATAAAAATATATCAGTTTAAATAAATAATGAAACATATACAAAAATAATACATATACAAAATTAATCATTTTAATATCTTACATCTCCCTCCCATACGCGTCTAACTATGTGGTGCACATATAGGCTGAGTACTGACATGTCTTCTAGGCCATCATGATATGAATCAAAAACGGGTGCTGGCACAACTGGCATCCCATCATCCTCAACATCCTCCTCCTCCTCCTCCTTCTCCTCATGTTGTGGCTATGTTACCTCCTCTGCATGTCGGGATTCTCCATGTTAGGGTTCTTCCACTTGATACGGTCTGGATCCATCACACCTTCCCTACTGCCCGCTCTCGCCTAGCCAAGGTAGTTATGTTCGTTATGTTGTCTCTAACACGATCGGAGTGTGCTTCCATATCTATAAGCAATCAAAATCACATATACAAATTAATATTTTCAACAAAATTCAGAGACAAATCATCATTCAGAAGGCCTGACCCAATTTCAGATTATATAATTCAAAACAGACCAGTGCCCATAATAAAAATAAAGAACAAATAATTGAAGAAATGCAAACTTTGTAGTGGTCGAAAAGAGTTGAAATGTGATGGAATAGATCAACTTCACTTCAAGAATGACACAGTGTGTGGTGGTTTGAATTTTGGGTATGTTTTGTATTTTTTTAGGTCAAAATTCGTAACTGTAGAAATGGGGGGAGGGTTCTGATTCTTACTTGTATACAAACATGTTTCGGATTATATAATCCGACAAACCATGTGTTTTGGGGTTTGGATTATATAATCGAAAGGAGAGTAAAATGGATAAAATAGAGGGCGCTCAATAAAGATGTAGGGTAGAAAAATAAATTCTCTTTTGAGCGGGAAGATTGCAAGTACTAAATGGGCTTTTAGTCCAAGACAAGATTTTTTTTTGACAACGCCCAATAAAAGATTTTTTAGTGTGCGTTGTACGCTATATATCAGGTAAAATACTAAGGGTCCGTTTGGTTCGAGAGTTTTGGAGGGGAGGGGAGGGGAGATTTTTAATTTGAAGTGTTTGGTTCAATTTTTAGAACGGGAGAGGAGGGGAGCAAATTTTATTGCACTGCCAAAATTATCCTTAAATTAATTTAAAATTTCAATATTATCCTTATAACAATATTTAATATTATTAGGTTATATTATCCTTGAAACAACTTTTGTTGTTGTTGTTGTTGTTATTATTATTATTATTAGATTATAGGTTGTATTATCTTGTAACATCATTTATTATTATTAGGTTATATTATTCTTGTAACAACTTTTATTCCATACTAGACCATTGACTCGTGCGTCGCACGAGTCATATTCACCATAATATATAGGATATATTATATCATAGGAAAAAACTTATGTTAAATAAATAGTACATATAAAATTTCATACCACCCTAATTCCTTTAAATGCTTAATACACAGCTAATTGATTTAGCCCCATTCCTTAGAAAAAAAATATTGCTTTAGCCCCATTGAAATTAACACAATTCATTATTTGTTTGGTTCCTTCTCAATCAGACGCAACACCAAATTTAGAATTATAAGTGAAATCAATAACAAATACAACTACATGAAATATGCGGACATAGCATACCAACAAACATACCTAGTGTGCAAAATGGAATATCAATGTGTACTTATGAATAAGACATCAAAAAGAATCAAAAATGTATCATAAAGAATGAATTAAAATGATTTATAATAGAATTATAGCCCTTGTCTAAGGTTTTTGTTAACTAATGTTCAAATGACTACTATTTAATTCATCTATCAAAGATTCTAACATCTACCAAATGGCTTTTATTTATC
>Ga0315914_1002105_pt1 | contig 30424 bp, 21 predicted proteins | sample MpolenodulesMG_FD_203920 | JGI IMG/M metagenome (GOLD analysis project Ga0315914, IMG submission 203920) | Medicago polymorpha root nodule microbial communities from Los Angeles, California, United States - elongated nodules | ecosystem: Host-associated > Plants > Roots > Nodule | place: USA...
CAAAATTAGTATACACATAATTACCCACTAACTATGAGTACGAATTTCTCAAAAACAAAATCATCAATTAGTCAATTCAACAATTAATCATAAACTAAGAAAGTGATTATGAGAATAAGTATCTAACTCTTACTAATCAAAATCAGAATTATATATTATATGATTACTGAATGTTAACCTCACCCTTACCTTAATTCAGATGAACAATTCTACAAGAATCTGGTTCTCTTGGCTCTTCTCCCTTGTTCTTGGTTTTTCTCCCCCAAAACTGATGTACGTACGTAGAACTGTTTCTTTCTCACTTCTCCCTTATTTTTTTCTTTACTCCTATTCTTAACTCCCCTTTATTTCATTTAACTCTTTAATTTTATTAATTCTAATTTAATCCCCAAACTCCAAAATAATAATAATCCTCACATTATTCTAATAAATATCACAATAAATCATATAATAAAATATAACACACCACATATTCAACAATAATTATTTAAAATCATATGAAAGACTCTAAACAAATCAGAAATAAATAATTAACAACTAGGACGTTACATTTTATGCCACGTGAACTATTATGAACTAGTTAATATTATACTATTGAAAAATATCTTAATATATAGTAACACATGTACGTAAAAAATAAATGACAAAATTAATTTTAACTTAATTTAATTTAAATAATTAACTTATTTTAAACCAATTGGTATAATATTTCAATTTTTTTTTCAATTTTCAGTTACGCGTGGCGCGCTACCAATTGCAGTTTGACTGACGCACAAAAAGTCATTCCCGCCATTCCATCTGACGGTAATCATTAAATGAAAAAAAAAAAAGCAAATCAGGGAGTGACACGTGACATATTCTGGCAGTAAAAAAAAACAGAAAGAGGGTCATTTCTGTATATAATTCGGTTAAATTACACCATGAGTCCTTTAAGTTTAAGGTTTGCAACAGATTGGTCCTTTAAGTTATTTTAGTTGCACATAAGTCCTTTAAGTTTGAGGTTTGTAACAGATTGGTCCTTTAAGTTATTTTGGTCACACATAAGTCCTTTAAGTTTGAGAAAGTTTTCAATTTAGTCCTTCTACCACATCATCGTTTTGGTTAGCAGAAGGACTAAATTGAAAACTTTTACAAACTTAAAAGACTTATGTGTGACAAAAATAAATTAAAGGACTAATCTGTTACAAACCTCAAACTTAAAAGACTTATTTGTGAGCAAAATAACTTAAAGGACCAATATGTTACAAACCTCAAACTTAAAGGATTTATGGTGTAATTTAGCCTATATAATTCTCATAGGGGTCAAAGTTGGAATTTTTTTTCATGATAGGCTCGGAAAAAAAAAATTATGATTTCTCCCCAAAGATTTTCCATCATTCGTCACTAGTGTTTAAATTTTTATATCTGTCCATTTTTTTTACTTTTTATTTCTACCCAAATATGTGTCTCCTCTCTACCATAAAAAGGTAAAAGAGAAATAAAATATATATTAGAAGTTTAATAGAAAAATGAATGATCTTTGATGATTATTAAATTTTTTATATGATATATTAATAAAATTAAGTGATCAGTTGAACTTGATAAGAGATAGACAGGACAGATTGATGTAACATAGAAACATTTACCAATAATTCCAATTTTTTTATCGAATTCTTGCAGGCCCTGAAGGTTAAAAACTATTTCATTGAAATTAACAACACGTTATTTTATCTCCGTAAACTTAACTCAGTTGGTAAGCATAATGCATAATATATGCAAGATTTCGGACACCACCAAAAAAAAAAAAACAACACATTACTTTTTTGTATAAATTAATCAAAATATTTTCCATTTATTGCATGCGAAAAGAAAAAAGTATGGCTCGAATCCTATATTTCTTTTTTGCTTTCCTCATCTTTTTCTCCCTATTTATGGTCGCAACCAACGAAAGTGAGTAGTGTTTCATATCATTTTCAAATTTCTAATTTAACTTAGAGTTAAATTAAAGTTTTTGGTCTTCTAAGTATAGTCAATTTGTTTTTAGTGTGACATGTTTTGTCCTTATAAAAATTTTCAGCACATAAACTTTTGAATGATTTTTTACATACTTATTTATTACATCATACAAAGTTCTTCCACAAAAAATTAGTTCAAAAATTGATTTTTAGTACTTTTGATCTTGAAATTTTGGTGTTTTGAAAAATTAATATTTAATTCATTACATGTTAAAAAAAATATAAGGATCATTACATGTCACTTTTTTTTTATAAGGACTAAAAACAAAATTCGTTCAACATTTTAGAAGTTTCCTATAAATTTTTAGTCCTTAATATATTTATTTAGAACATAATAATACAAAGTTCCTCTGAACAAAATTAGTTCAAAATTTGATGTTTAGAAAAAATAATATTTAATTTATTATATGTTAAAAAAATATAGGGATCAAAACATTACACATTTTGTATGAGGACTAAAAACAAAATTCGTTTAACATTTTTGAAGTTTTTTATAATATTTTTAAGTTGAATTTGTTATACTTTGATTTAACCACTTCTTTTCTGGCACACCTCATGCTTGAAGTGTTGATCTTTTGATTAATCTAAATCCATTTTAACTTCTTCAAACAACATGTATGTAAAAATTTATCTAACCCTTTAATTTATATATAATATTCCATCAGCTATGTTAACATTTATTTTGTTCTTATTAGGCATCCCTGATGTTCTTCCATGCCTTTTTAGCAATGAATGTCCACCAGATCTGTGTCCAACTGATCTATTTCCGAAGTGCATTAATTTATCTTGTCAATGCACCGTTGAGTTCTACAATATAGATTAAGTTGTCAATTTCATTGAAAAGGTCATATGTATTGTTATATTATGCAAGTATGTTGCCATCATGAACTCATAGAAGAAATGGAAAACAATAATATCATGCTGTAATAATAATTACCTACTATAATAAATAAAGACACTATACGACTAATGACTATGTAGATGAATTGTTCATTCTCCTTCTATATTTCACGTAAGATTTCGAAAAAGTTGATAATCTTTTGTTTAGAGAGAACGCTCTGCTAGGGCATGAGCACCGTCTTGAAAAAGTGATCCCCTTGCGCAATAGCTATCTTAGATTTGAGTGCATCTTTGCTCCATTTACCTAGGCTCATTTATCCCTTTTCACTTCATAGATGTGTAATATGTGGCCAAAATAAAATCAAGAGTTTGGGTCAAAAGTTTTACAAAAAGCTGAAAAACAAACCACACAAACACACATGTTTCTTCTTTCTCACCATAAACGCGTCCCTTCTTCTTCCTCACGTCTTCATCATCACCGCCACCCCACTCCCTCCATCGACCGGTGGTGTTCTATCTTTTAATCCTAACCCTTAATTTTATTTTGGCTACATGTCACACATCTATGAAGTGAAAAGGGATAAATGGAGGCTTGGAAAATGGAGTGAAGATGCATCAGAAGATTTAGGATGCATTTATTTTAGATTTTAATAAAATCGATTTGACCTTCAATGAATTTAGAGATTTTTTTTTTTGAGTTCTTAAAAAAAATATCTGAAGCTATTTTTGTTTGTTTACTATCCACAAAAATCATTAAAAAAAAAAGAGTTTTAGCTTGTATATGTGTTACTTCATTGACTTTGATTTTTTTTTTTGAGAAAAACCCTAAACAAAATAGATATGTTTTAATTTTTTTTTCTTCAGTTTAGAGACAAAATAGATATTTTTTAATTTCTTTTTTTAAAAAAAACCCTATACAAACACTTAAAAATGACAATTTTTTTTTTGTTTTGAAAAAATCTGAAACAAACGGGGTTTTAGTCAACTGAAATTGCGGAATCCATTGTTTTGTTACAGTAACAATTGGTGTTGTTACTTTGTTACACGATCTTTCTTGGATCGTTTTGCGTGAACAATTTTTCAATTGGCTATACGGGGTTTTAGCCATCGATCAAGGCGGATCTTCTTGGGAGCCCATGGTAGCCATGGCTTCCCCCGTATATGTTATACAATCTATATTAGACATAGTTTATCATGTGTTTCACATGTGTTGTACCGAAAATTAAAGGTGATTTGAATCAAAAGGTCGTGAGTTCGAGTCTTTCTATCTCTTTTTTCTGCATATTTTTAATGCATTTTTATTTTTATTCACAAAAAGAGTCTTTGTATTATAGGGGCCTATGTTAAAGGGGGCCAATTTTCTTTTGTTATATTTAAATCCCTTTACATGTGGGTTGGGGCTGAAAATTTCAAGTGTTATAAAATTGACACTGACAGCTCTAAACCATGGCAGTTCTTGCGTGTTATCTTTGCAACTCTACTCTTTACTCTGGATACATGCAAATCAAACTACACATACACTTAAGTGTAGTGTATTGTTTTAAATTAAAAAATATTTTTACAAAGTGCAGATCCATTTTTTAAAGAGTTGCAATTATTGTTGGAAACTTAGGGTCTTAACAAAAAAACATATTTCATAAAACATATTCAACAATTATGATCAATAGCGGAAGCAAGTAAAGTATTGAACATGATCATGATTAGATCTACGACATGTTTGATTTATCAAGTATATTAAGAATTAGGGTATTAGAAATACCTGAACGAAGCTTTGATAACAGTCCTCTCAACAACAGGGATAAACAGAGAGAGGAGACAATGACCTGAAACACAAAAAATAGGGATAGCGGCGACTGATTTGGTTCTTCCTCAACCGGTACCATTATGCCTCAAGTTCTCTTCAGATGGGGAGAAGAGAGAGTTTTGCCGTGTCCAGTATATTGGGAACCATAACCTCTTTTATATTGGATGGCCATTAGGGTTTCCTATTATTCCGTTAATGGGTCATCCTGACATCCACTAATTGAGTCCATACCAATTAATTAAATATTTAATTAATTATCTAATTAGAAATCTAATAGTCTTATTACTTAATTTGATCACTAATCAATTAAGGCTCATAGTTGATAAATAGCTAATATAATTATTATTACGATATTTACCCACATAATGATATTGGAATATAATAAAACAATAAAATATTCCAACAATCTCCCACTTGGGTTATATATCTTAATAATTATATCACAATTCTTTAGGCGCAGATCTGAACGTTATTTATCTTTAGATTTCAACTTTACAATCTGGTCCACCTCATACATTAATAATGGGACCACCGCGGTTGTCGTCACTGACGTATAACGTGACGAAACCTCGACGACCACCATATCAATGCACTTGATTGTTGGAACAAAGGGTGTTTCGCAAAATCACCTCTTAAGTTTTGATGATAACAAGGTATTAAAATTATCAATTGGATATGCTAAACATTTGTTCAAGTGTACAAGATCGTAATCAAAGTACTATTCATAGAGGTTCTGATTGAACAAGTCAAAGAGCAAATGAATTTTTATTGAAGCTTAAAGCGTCTGAAGAAATGCGTCTAAAGAAAGCGCTCCTGAAGACACGTCATCAGAAGCAAGGTCATTAGAAGCAAAATCATCAGAAGCAAGATTATCAGAAGCATCTCATCAGAAGCCACTTCACCAGAAGCTTAACAGAGTTGACAAAGTACAGTGTACGAAGTGTACAACCTCTAACTCTGCGCGTGCCTCTGCAACCACCATCTCTGCAACTTGTCTCTACATCAAGACAAGTATAACAATAATATTTCTGCAGACATTGTTCCGTCTCAAGTGGAATGGATTTGAAATTAGTTCTTCATAGGACAATTATCAAATCAGGCAAAAGATCAATGGTGAAGAATCAAAGCTTCAAGCAAGACAAGTTGATGTACCGGCTAGTTCTCAACGTCTCTCAAATATAAGAATAATAGAACAAGAATACAAGGCCAATACTCTCTGAGCTAAAACGCTGCAAGTTATACACATCAACAACTTAGAGAATTCTTTCAAAAGTTCATATCTTAGAATTCTTAAGTGTCTAGAAAAACAGAGTTTGTTCTGTTCGTATTGTTTTGTGAATACCTCTGATTGTATATCAAGTATTCAAAACCTTATTCAATTCTTTGTAATTGTTAATAGAAGTCTCTTTCTTGTGTGATTGAGCAAAGGAGTCTCTTTCTTATGTGATTGAGCATAGAAGTCTCTTGGAGTTGTCCTTGAGCATTGAGAAGTCTCTTACTTGTGTGTTTGAGCAACTTGTAATCTGATATTACATTTTAGTGGAACTCTCCTTGGAAGTGCAAGGGGGACAGGACTACTTCCGGTTTGTGGAAGGAACCTGTATAATTGCTTGTGTTCTTTCTTTCTCTGTTCTCTTACTTTTATCCATTGCACTAACACTCTGAACTCAAGTCAGACTCTGAACTATTTCAGACTCTGAATCTGGGAACAGTTTTTCAGAACGCAAGAAAGCAAAGTTTTTTAAAACACAATTCAACCCCCTTCTTGTGGTTTTTCTCACCTTCATTGATGACATAGATCGATATGGATGAGTGACATGGAAATTTCATGCAATGTGATCTCTAAATCATGTCTATTTCCAACTGGTCCAACTGAAAACTTTAGAGAGATCAAAACTGAAGTTTGTAAATTCAATATTTGCAAAAATGATACAGAAATGGTTATAACAATAATAACCTCATGAACTTTATTTCTACATAAAACCATAACATAATGTCTGTATCAATACCAAAACAAAAGTATAGAACATAAAATAAAAGAGACCCCCTCTAATCCAAGACATCCTTAATGACAACAACCATATGAAAGACCTTATGTGTCATATCTTTGATTAGTGGTATAGCTAGCATAAAGTTTGTCTCTACATGTTCTATCATTTAACAAAAATAATTTACAAGGTAATGAACCTTATAAACTTTATTGTTAAATAACTATGCGACTGAATTATGTCACCATATAACTTGAGTGGTCTTTCAATACCTTTTACTATATGCAACCAAGTGACATAAATACTTACGGTCATTTTTTGAGTTAGGATGTATGTCATATACTGACATCCAAAAGTCAGAGTCTAACACACAAATGATCTCCAAATTGTCAGATCTTTGATGTGAGCATAATCTCTCTTGTTCTCTTTAATAATCCTTAAGGTTGCTTTTCAACAATTCAAACTTTGAAAAGTATCTGCCAAAAAATTTGATTATAAGATCTTACATAAAAAATCCTATAGACAAATCGTAGGAAAATATTTAATTTTCTGAATTTATAAATTTTCTATTGGGCAATATTCGAGACTGAAAAGTATCTCTCGATGATTGAGGTCATCCAAAAATTATGTCATTTCATTTTCAACTTTATTGATATAACTCTTTTGTGATATCCGAATAATACCTTGAGAATAATCTCTAAGTATTGAAATGTCTAATACAAAAGAGATGTCCCCAGAATCTTTCATCACTAATTTTTCTTAGAGATTTCCTTGGTTTCACATAACAAACATATATCATCGTTGACTAAATAAAATAAAATTGACACATAAAACTCAAAATATAAAATTACTCCCACTGAACTTACTAAATCCACAATTCTCCACAATATTATCTCAAAACCAAATGAGATATATAATTACTTTATGAGAATTTGTGGTAACACTAAAGAGACAAATATCTTAACTTATAAGTGGATTTCATGACTTTTCAAACCATCTACTTTGTATCAATTGACACAAAAGCTTGATTCCGTTGCACCATATTGTATCATTAATGTCATCATTAAGAAACACTATATTGAAATCCATCTTATGCAGTTCCAAAATTATAATAAGCAAACTAGTATCATGACTTTCCTAATAGAGTCTTTCAATTAAACTAAATAGAATTTCTCTTTTCAGTCAATTCTTAATGACACTAGAACCCCTATTTCTCGAGGGTGTTGAGTTTGATCTACATGAAATAATTTCTTAACTTGATTGAGAGGAAGGACAATAATGTCCTCATGAGGATCCAAATATACTATAATAATAGTAACTATATGTATTAGTTTAGAACTAATTCTTCCTCATTCAATTTTGTTATATTACCATATCTCTCCCCCAAATTCAATATCCTCAAGAAAACTTATCAATTTATGTCTCAAAATTTCCTTAATTTGTGGGACGAAAAATTTATAAATTTTAAACTCTTAAACATTATAGAATGTCACAAGTCATAACTGAATTGACTCTAATAATTGAACTTAAAAGACACATTGAATCATCACTTGAAAATAAAACTCAAAATATCTTGATTTATTCAAAGAGAAAAAAAAAATCAAACGATATTCACCAAATTGTCTTTTAAATACAAAAAAACTATTAACGACAATCTAAAAATAATTTAAAAATGAGTAAAAGCAATCTTTATCGACTTTGTCCATTCTAAATTGATATATCTTTCAACATCATTGGACATAAGTTAGTCAAAATTACCTCTCTTTATTTTCCCTTATCATTTGAGGTATTTTTCCGAATGAACACTATTTTATTTTCTCTTGCTTCGGCTTTTCTTTATTTTGCACACTTTATGAATTGACCCTTTAAAATAAAGGATCATTTCTAACTTTAACAGTTATAAACTTAATTGTGCAAAGAGTACTAAATGCTGGATTTTCAAACAAGTCATTTGATAGTCGAAATTATAGTGTCTCAGCAAGATTAAATATTTACATAACGTGCTCCTAATATTTTCTTTGCCTAATAATCTTAATGAAATACTCACTCTCCAATGAGAGCTTGTCTTTCTCTATATTACTTTTAAAACACTTTAGTTTAAGCAAAGAAATATGACAAAAGTTTGTCTTCTTAAATAACACCTCAAATATATATGAAATCTTAGCTTTATGATCACATGTGACCTATAAGATTTTGGTGTTTACTCACTTGTCAAACTTGATTCTCACTTTGATGCTAAATTGTGAGAGAATATGAGTTTCACCAACTGTTATCTAACGTCTAGATCCAAGAACAATGTAATGTTCTTCTAAATCCTAAATTAGAATTTTAAGAGTTAAAAAATTTAACTCAAAGTAGCAGATACATAAATTATATTAGCTTAAAGAGAACAAGAGTAGCAAAAAAACACTCACCAAAATACCTAGTGCTTCATCAATATCGAGTCTTTAAAAAAAAAATATATCAATTGCTGGTGGTATTTTATAGCAATGATCAAACAATGACAATTTACTTTGACAAAGAATAAATTCTTATAATCGACATATGTTTACCATTACATGTGTAGATGTAAATTCTTAAATACTTTAATGAGTTTACACTCACATAACATTAGTAGGCATGTCAAAAATTAAGTATAAGACACACTCAAATTTTTTTTTTATTTGTAAATTAAAAGACAAAAACAAGATACCAAGCGCACCATTAAAACACAATCTTTTGACTGCTAAGAATTAATTGCAATTGGTACTCTCAAAGCGATGTTCAAATATTGGTAATAAGTCCTGTTAGATAATGGGTGTCTTTTGACATTCTCATTACCCACATGGAAAATTAAAGAATTACCTCATATTTAATATCACAAGTTGTAAATTAAAAGACCAAAAACAAGATACCAAGCACCCCATTAAAACACAATCTTTTGATTGCTAAGAATTAACTGCAAACGGTAATCTCAATGCAATGATCAAATATGGTAATAAGTCCTGACAGACTATGGGTGCCTTTTGACATCCTCATTGTCCACATGGATAAAACTTAAGAAGTCCTGTCAGATAATGGGTGTCTTTTGACATCTTCATTATACACATGGAAAACTTAATAATTACCGCATATTTACCATCACATGTATGTAATTATCTGGCCAAGCTGTGCCTTCCTTTTGGCCGACTAAAACAGCTCGCATGAACAATTCCATACTATATTTTTTGTAATTCCAATTGACTCAAATCTACGCAACATAGGTTACTATTGCAACTTGTTGTTTCAACCAAAACAACCGCAATTACTAGACAAATCAATAAATGAATTTAAATAGGAATGATCTTAACTTTACAAGACAAATGGGAAATTTCTTAAATTTACAAGGCACTACCGACATAATGTAGGCCGATTTAGTCCATTATGTTGTTATGTAACCATAAGGTCACTTGACGACCCTTAAGTGTGAAAACAAATTTACGAATTTGAAAGAAAATGCAAGTCACAAATCACACCAATGTGTGTATGACAATTCATTTTCATATATCGCATAAAAGCAACAACAAACATAGCATGAAATATATTCAAAATGCATGATAAGACAAAATATTATTGTAGAAAACTTAATAACAATAAACTCTAACATTATAATCATGCTATAAGAAAAATATTCAATTTCAAACCAAAAGAAAATTGAATCTTATATACACCAAAATATTCATGCCACAATTGGTTCATATATACCAATTGATTCTTTAAATAAAATAATGAATAACTCTAGACTCAATTATTTTCTAAATAAAGAAATATACTTTATATTTATAAATAAACAAACAAAATTAGAATTATTATTTCTCAAACTTTAAAGAACCAAATTCTTACTTTATGTACAACAAAAAAAATTCATAATATTTTGAGATTCATTATTAAAAGGCAATAAATATATCACAAATATATTTTAATCTTTATGAGCCTACTTTTAAAAATAAACTTTATGTACAAAATTTTTGTGAATCAAAACTAATTTCAAACTGTACGATATGATAATGATATTTGAAAATTATATTAACCAAAAGATTTGATTTAAATCAAATTAACAAAATCAAAATAAAATTCAAATCATTATAAAATCTCAATAGTGCACAAATACATTGCGATCCTTCTAAAACAAACCAAAATGTGCTAATGAGCTATAAAGCATGATTCAAATACTTCATTAGCTATAAATATGCATCCTTATCTATAAAAAATTCTGAAGCTTTATAGACGGATCCAAAGATTTAATCAGCCGTAATTTTATAACAAAAAAAATTGCTCGCTGAAACCGAAAACTTTCAATATGACTTATACAAATTCACATGAAATCAATTAACGTGAAAGTCAAGACACAAATCACAACAAATCAAAGAAAACATATATAAATTCAAGAACATTCCAATTCATTAATGATTGCTAATTGAAACCATTAATTATAGTATATGGTTTCAAATCACCAAAGGCAATCAAAGGAAAACAACTAATATATATGTTACATGTGCTGATGTTATTACATGCCTTTACAAACCCTTAATTTAGGAGAACCCTTAATATTGGAGAGAATAAAAAATAAACCGACTTTATTTGCTATATCCTTTTGACTGCAAAAGATTTTAAAACCAAATCAACAATTTACAATTGCAAGCACAATATACAAAACTGAATGGAATGGCATGGCAGCAAAAAATAGAAATTATATCAATTTAATTTGTTTAGAAATTTGAAAACGCAACAGTATCAGCACTAGATGAATCATATAGGCATATGACCAAACAATTTTCATGTTATAATCAACACCGAAACACCGTATAAAGAGATTGAACGACAATAGCAAAAAATAAAACCAAACATATGCCGTAATCGCAAATTGATATCAACGTCAAAGTTTCTAATTGAAAAATTAGGGTTTAAACAAATGGGAGAAAACCAAAAGCTCCAAAATCAAAAATAGGGTTAACGAAAATCCCCAATAAATCAAACATGAAGACCTGCTCTGATACCACTTGTTGGAAACTTAGGGTCTTAACAAAAAACATATTTCATAAAACATGTTCAACAATTATGATCAATAGCGGAAGCAAATAAAGTATTGAACATGATCGGATCTACGACATGTTTGATTTATCAAGTATATTAAGAATTAGGGTATTAGGAATACCTGGATGAAGCTTTGATAACAATCATCTCAACAACAACGATAAACAGAGGGAGGAGGCAATGACCTGAAACACACAAAATAGGGTTAGCGGCGGCTGATTTGGTTCTTCCTCAACCGGTACCATTATGCCTCAAGTTCTCTTCAGATGGGGAGAAGAGAGAGTTTTGCCGTGTTCGATATATTGGGGACCATAGCCTCTTTTATATTGGATGACTGTTAGGGTTTCTCATTATTTCGTTAATGGGTCATCCACATTGAGTCCATACCAATTAATTAAATATTTAATTAATTATCTAATTAGAAATCTAATAGCCTTATTACTTAATTTGATCACTAATCAATTAAGACACATAGTTGATAAATAGCTACTATAATTATTATTACGATATTTACGTAATGATATTGGAATATAATAAAACAATAAAATATTCCAACAATTATAACCATTTTTCCTATGATTGTTATTTTCGCTTCAACTTGAATCATGAAAACAATGCATGGGATCCATCAATCTGACCTAGTGTAATCATAGCCACTTTGATAATTGTGAATTCGCTTAGAGCAAGCCAATTTTTGTAGTGAATTCGACTGATAAAACCCTATTTATGATTTATTGCACAACACATTAAAACACTTTATCTAGGAAAATAAACTTTTACCTAACGTAGAATATATTCCGAACTAACATACAAATTAAGGGGATGTCCTATCTAATTTGATGGAGAAACAAGAACACAATTCAACTATCTTATAGGGAGCCGTGTGACTAAGGACAATGATGAGAGAGAATCTAGAGAGAGAGAGTGAGAGGGGGAAAGGGTCAAGTGGGTTAACTAGGGTTTTTCATAATGAGAGAGGCAAGAGTTCAAGTAAGGGGAAGCAGAATCGAACAACATTTCATTTTCTGGACCAAACAACAACTTCTTTTTTCATTACCAACTTCAATGAAGATGTCAATAGAGGTGATCTTTGGTGAATTTCCGCAAAGTTCGGTTTGGTGGGAGAAGTCTTTATCGCTAATAAGTTCAACAAATGGGGTAAGGTTTGGGTTTGTTAAGTTCAAGGATGTGAAGGATCCGGTGGAACTTGATGGACGGTTATCAGATGTATGGTGTGGTGATAGGAAGCTGAAGGTGAACCTCTCGCGATTTGGTAGAGATTCGAAGGTGGTGCTGGAGGTTCGGGATGAAGGTAGGAAGGTGGTGGTGCCTGCTACAATGGTGGATAAAGATGTCTCTTTTAAACATGTGTTGGCTATAGCGAAATTGAAGGAGGTGGGTGAAGATATGGTGGTTTCGGAGTTAGTGATATATCCGGAGGTGGAGGTGCTGGATCGGCTCAAGGAGTGTTTTGTTGGTTACTTGCATTATCCTAGGGAGGCTAAGTTGATTCAAGCTGGTTTGTTTATACAGGGCATTAAAGGGGGTTACTGTTTCAAATATGGGAGACAATATGGTGTTGATGCAGTCTAGTATGGAAGGTGGGATGAAGGCAGCTAGAGGAAGGAAGAAAGAGTGGTGGGATGCTAATTTTGCCATGGTGAAATCTTGGTCACCAAATATGGTGGCTAAAAAGAGAAGAGTGTGGGTGATATGTAGGGGGTGTCCCCCTTCATGTATGGGAGGAGAAATGTTTCAAAATGATGGGAGATCTTCTAGGTGAGTTTATAGACTATGATTTGGCAACAACTGAGAAAAAGAGATTGGATGTGGTTAGGCTTCTGATATCAACAAACCAGTTGGCTTTTATTAATCAAAGATTGAGGTTGAAGGAGATGGGTGCCATTTTTGAGGTGTGGGTGGTGGAGGACTTAGCTCAGTCTCAAGGGGAGGATTTGGAGGAGGAGGGAGATGAGGAGTTGCGAGGAGGAGGAGGAGCCTCGGTTTTTGGAGACGAAGATGGTCGGAGGTGTGCCAATCAGATTTTCCAGTGTTGATTTTTCCGGTGAGGAATCTTCAGGAGATGCCTCTAGTTTGGAGACATAGGAGGGTGTGGAGGGAACTCAGTTTGACGAGGTGTCTCATTTAGAGGTAGGTGAATCTAGGGCCCAGGGGGAAGTGTCAGATGGAGAGTGGGGGAGAAAGGTACCTATTCTATGTAGGCTTTTTGGGGTTCAGTTACAGGTTGTTTCATTGGAGGCTGATTTGGCTTTGCAGCCAGTGGGGGACGAACACGTGGCTCTAGTTGTTGAGGTTGACAAAGCTGAGGGAACAGGGGTGGGGCCCGATGAAGGAGATAGGTCAATGTATGACAAAGGTGAAGGGGTTAATTTTGAAATTGACATAGGGTTGGAAAATTTAACCCAGGAACCAATTTTGGGGGACCCTTGTGTTTCTTCTACTGACCCATAGGTTGGCTTTTCGGATCCTGACCTAGCAGGTGGAGTGGAGAATGTTGGGTCGTGTGTTTCTGGGCTTGAGGAGGAAAAAGTGGGTAAAGCTACTTCTTCTGAAGTTGGTGGTCACAAGTAGGTCTCAATAGCAAATAAGGGGAATACTAATTCTAAAAAGCCTAAGAAGGGAGCTCATTTATTGGGAGAAATTAGGTGTATGAATTTGAAGGAGTTTGCTTCCCAAGGGAGTAGGCAAGATGGCAAGCGCAAAAAGAAAAAAGGGAAGGAGTGGAGGTTTCTCTAAAGGCTCCGGAGGTGGTGAATTCTCAATCTAGTCCAAGTTTTTTTTTTAAGATGATGGTTCGGTAGTTCCAAAGACTACGTGTAATCTTATGAGAGACTCACGTAGGAAGAAGGCGGAGGTGGAGCACTTATTAAAGGTAGACAAAGAGGTCAGGATTACTTTTACAATGGCGGATGGTACGGTGGTTGCTCTTGAAGATGTGGATGTGGATAATAGAGTGATAAGGGAGAGGAGAAAGGTTATTTAATGATAGTGTTATCTTTTAATGCTAGAGCCTTGGGGGGTGTGTTGAAACATACGAAGGTTAGAGAATTGGTGAAAGATCAAAGAGGAGATTTTTTTTTGAAATTCAAGAAACTAAAAAGGAGGTGATTTCAGATTCGATGTGTCATTTTTTTATGGGGGGATGATGATTTTCAATGGGCTTTCCTTGCTTCAACGTGTAATAGTGGTGGTATTCTATCTATTTGGCATATATCCGGTTCGAATTTGATTTACTCTTTTGTGAAAGACGGTCTGGTAGGTGTTTGTTTGGAATGGGACCCTTTGAGGAAAAGGTGTTTGGTGGTGAATGTGTACTCTAAGTGTGATTTGGCGGGAAAACAACGCTTGTGGGAGAAGCTTGTGTTGATTAGAAATTTTTGGGAGTTGGCGCTTTTTGTTTTATCGGTGATTTCAATTCCGTGCTTCATCGGGAAGAACGTAGGGGAGTGTATGATGTGTCTAGTGGAGTGTATAGGAGAGAAATGGAGATTTTTAATGAGGTGGTTAATAACTTGGAAGTGGAGGATGTGAATCTTGTGGGTAGAAAGTTCACATGGTATAATTCCAACGACCTTGCTATGAGTAGGATTGATATGGCTTTGATTTCGGAGGAATGGGGGGAGTTTTGAGGAAATGTCTCTTTATGGTCGATTCCTAGAGATGTTTCTGATCATTGTTTGGTGGTGTTAAAGGGAGATGTGTCTGATTGAGGTCCTAAACCTTTCCGTTTTAAAAATTATTGGTTGGAAAACCGGAAGCTTAAGGGGTTGTGGAGGAGGCTTGGAGGCAGTATGGGAGAAGTGGATGGATGGGTATTGTGTTAAAGTCAAAGTTTAAAGATTTAAAGGGTGATATTAGAGGTTGGAATAAGGTGGAATATGGAAATGTGGAGATGAGGCTATCTTTGTTGAGGGATGAGATAGAGGAGCTTGATGGGAAGAGTGATAATGGCCTTTATCAAATCAAGAGGTGGAGGTTAGGAAGAGAAAGTTTGAGGAGATTTGGAAAAGTAAAGAGACATTGCTTATTTAAAGATCTAAATCCAAATGGCTCAAAGAGGAAGATGCTAATTCTAAGTTCTTCCATTGTTGTGTGAAGAGGAGAGCGCATAGTAATGGGATTAATGTGCTTAAGGTGGATAATGAATGGGTGTTTGGTGTGAATGAGATAAGAAGAGAGGTGGTGGATTACTTTAAGAGGCATGTGGAATGCTCCGATTGGGAAAGACCGAAGTTGGATAATGCTTTCCTTGTGTCGTCCTTCTCTATGGAGGAAATTGAGTTGGTTGTAAAGGAGAGTGATGGAATAAGAGTCCCGGTCCGGATGAGTTCAATTTTGGGTTCTTTAAGCAATTTTGGTATCTTATTAAACATGAGGTGATAATCTTTTTTGATCAATTTCATGGTAATGAAGTGCTTTCAAGATGTCTTTTATCTTACTTCATCACTCTTATCCCTATGGTCAAAAGCCCTTCTTCTCGTAAAGAGTTTAGACCTATTTCGTTGTTGGGTTGTTTGTACAAGATTCTTGCTAAGGTGTTGGTCGAAAGGTTATCAAAGGTGATGAGTTCTGTTATTTCCAAATCTCAATCGACGTTCCTTAAAGGTAGACATTTGGTGGATGGTGTGACGATTTTTAATGAGGTGGTTGAGTTGGCTAGGCTTCGGAACCATGAGTTTTTAATTCTCAAGGTGGATTTTGAGAAATCCTACGATTTGGTGGATTGGAGTTTTTTGAAGTATATGCTTAAGAAGGTAAGTTTTGTGGGTAAGTGGATTGCATGGATGAAGGCGTATGTTTTTGGGGGAACTATGTCGATTCTTGTGAATGGGAGTCCTACCGAAGAGATAGTCATTAAAAGGGGCCTCAAGCAAGACGACCCGTTAGCCCCTTTTCTCTTTCTTTTTGTGGCGGAGGGCTTTGGTGGTCTCATGGAGAATGCGGCTAACTGTAACCTTTTCAAAGGGTTTGAAGTTAAGAGGTGGTGGGGAACGGTGATCTCTCATCTTCAATATGCGGATGATACCTTGTGTATTGGTGAAGCTTCTATTGAGAACTTGTGGACCCTCAAGGCGTTGTTAAGGGGTTTTGAGATGGTGTCGGGGTTAAAAGTGAACTTTCATAAGAGTTGCCTTATGGGTGTGAATATATCGGCAAATTATTTGGAGATGGCTTCAACTTTTCTTAATTGTAGGGTGGGCTCGGTTCCTTTCATGTATTTGTGGTTATCGGTTGGAGAAAATCCTAATAAGATGTCTACATGGGAGCCGGTGTTGGAGCGGATTAGCACTAAGCTTAACTCTTGGGGAAATAAGTATATTAGTTTAGGAGGTCGAATTGTCCTTTTAAACTCGGTGCTTAATTCTATACCAATTTTTTATCTATCTTTTTTGAAGATGCCGGCTAAGGTGATTAAAAAGGTGGAAGGAATCCAAAGAAGGTTTCTTTGGGGTGGAGTCGGGGGGCCAAAAAAGATTTGGTGGGTGAAGTGGAGGAAGGTTTGTCAACCTAAAAGTCAAGAGGGGCTTGGTGTGAGAGATATTAAGTTGGTAAATTTGAGTCTCCTAGCTAAGTGGAAATGACGTCTTCTTGAAGATGAGCCGACTTTGTGGAAGGAGTTGGTTTACGATCTTTTGGCTCGGTTGGAGGGAATGGTTATGGGGGATAGAGCGTACGCGTGGGATTGGAAGCCGGAGAAAGATGGTGTGTTCTCCGTTAAGTCTTGCTACATGTTACTTCTAAATCTTTTTAATATTGAAGCTCCCTTGAATGATGTGGAAAAGATGATTTTCCGAGAAATTTGGAAATCTAAGGCTCCGGCTAAGGTGTTGGCTTTCTCGTGGACTTTAATGCTTGATAGGATTCCGACAAAGATCAATCTTGCGAAGAGAAGCCTTATAGGGGAGGATGAGTCGAAAAGGTGTGTGTTTTGTAAGGGTGGTGATGAATCGGTGATCCATCTTTTTCTCCATTGTGAGTGGGTCTCGAAAGTTTGGAGGGAGGTGATGCAGTGGTTGAATATCAATTTTATCACGCCCCCTAATTTATTCATCCATGCTTTTTGTTGGTCTAGAGAGGTTGGATATAAGAATCTTAGAAGAGGGGCGTGGTTGATTTGACATGCGGTAGTTTGGAGGTTTAGGAACAATATGATTTTCAACGATAAGATGATTGCGGTAGGGGAGGCGGTGGACCAAATTAAATTGCTCTCGTGGCAATGGAGTTTGTCTAGATTGAAAATAGAGACTTGTTTGTTCTACGAATGATGCTGGAATCCGCGTTTTTGCTTACGTGGTTGATTTGGGCGTTTTTGGGTTTGTTGTCTGCTGGTGTGTGTGCAGGTCCGCTGTTTGGGTGTGTTTCCCTGCTGTTCTGTGCTGGTGTGCAGAGGCCAGCAAGGTGAGGAGGGGTGTCTGTGGTTACATGCTTGCTGTTGTCTGGTCAGTGGGAGGCACGGTGTTGTTTTGTTTTTCTGCACCTGTGCTGTTCCTGTTTATTCCTGGTTTGTGGGAATTAAGCTTTTAGGGGATTTTTTTTATTGAGTGTTTTATGGGGGAGTGGCTGTTGTTATAAGGCCCTCTCTTTGTACTTTTTTTCGAACTCCGCGGGTTCGTGCTCCTTGCGCTAACTTTGCATGATAATATTACGCTGTTTCAAAAAAAAAATGGGATGTTACGATATTTATTAGCTTTGGTCTCATAAAATTGTCAATAAAAAAACATTATCTTATGTTTTTTTTTGACAAACATTATCTTATGGTTATTTTAGTTTTCAGTAATAAATATTGTCACCTGACCAGTGAATGATTTCTACCCAGATTTTTTCATCATTCGTTACTGGTGTCTAAATTTCTATTCAAATATTTTTATGTGTCTCTTCTCTACCATAAAAAGGTAAAAGAGAAATAAAAAATATATTAAAAGATTAATAAAAAAAATGAATGATCTTTAATGGTTATTAAGAATTTTTTTATGATATATTTACTAAAGGTAAGCGATCAGTTGAATTGCAAAGAGATAAACACGACAGACTGATGTAATATCTAAATATTTATCAATAATTTTAATTTTTTTAATGCCTTCTTGCAACTCCTAAGGGTCAAAAACTATTTTATTGAAGTTAAGAAAACATTATTTTTTTTTTGTATAAATTGATCTAAATATTTTCCATTTATTACATGCAAAAGGGAAAAAATTATGGCTCGAATCCTAAGTTTCTTTTATGCTTTACTCATCTTTGTTTCCCTATTTCTGGTCACAACCAACGGAAGTGAGTAATGGTTCATATCATTTTCAAATTTCTATATTAACATTTATTCCATTACCTATATTAACATTTATTTTGTTCTTATTAGGCATCCCAGATGCTCCTCCTTGCCTATTTACCCCTGAATGTCCACCAGATATGTGTCCAGCTGATCTAACTCTGAAGTGCATTAATTTAAGTTGTCAATGCACTACTGAGTACGATATAGATCCAGATGCTGTTTCCAGCTGATTTCAATGAAAAGATCATATGTATTGTTATATTATGCAACTATGTTGCCATCATGAACTCATAGAAGAAATGGAAAACAATAATATCATGGTGTTTCCTCAAAAAAAAAAATATCATGGTGTAATCATAATTACTTACTATAATAAATAAAGACATTATATGACTATGTAGATGAATTCTTCATTTTACTTCTATATTTCACGTAAGATTTCGAAAAAGTTGATAATCTTTTGTTTGGAGAGAACGCTCTGCTAGGGTAGGTGCGCCGTCTTGAAAACGTGATCCCCTTGCGCAATAGCTATCTTAAATTTAGGATGCGTTTGTTTTTGGTTTAAAAAAAATAGGTTTTATCTTCAAGGAATGTAGATATTTTTCTGAGATCTTAATAAAAATATGAAACTATTTTTGTTTGTTTACTATCAATAAAAATCATTTTAAAAAAAAGAGTTTCAGCATGTACACGTATTACTTCCTTGTTTTTGAAAAAAAATTGTGAAAAGTTAACCCTAATGGCTTCTCAATTTAGAGTCAAAATAGAATTATTTTTTGTTTTTGTCAGATAGCCTAGTGACTAGAATTCACATTATAAGGTGAATAAGTGGGGTGTCTGGGATTCGAACCCCGGCCCCTGCATATAACAATGCATTGTCCCTGCCAACTGAGCTATGCTCACGGACAAAATATAATTTTTTTAATCCTAAACAAACTTAAAAATGACAAAAAGTGATTTTAAATAAAAAATATAGATTTTTTTTGAGATAATCTAAAACAAATGGGGTTTTAGTCAACTAGAATTGCGGAATCTATTGTTTTGTTACAATAATGATTGGTGTTGTTACTTGGTTACGTGATCTTTCTTGGATCGTTTTACGTGAACAATTTCTCAATTAGCTAAACGAGGGTTTTAGTCACTGATCACTTTTTTGTGAACAATTTCGTTTTGGTTTTGGTGTGTATCAATTTCTCAATTGGCTGAGAAATTGGGATTCTTAAAATCACATGAATACTTTAGATACTCCCACTCGCTCATTTTCTAAGGCCCTTAATGGCGATCGTACCATTGACAACCCCAAGCTTCCAATTCAAGTAATTAAGGGTGATTTTTTATGTATCAAGATTATCCATGATGCATATGAGAAGGGTCTTGTTGACTGCAAGCGGATTCTGCATGGTCGGTCGGTTCAAAACAAAGGAGATAAGTCGTATAGCGTGAAGGACTTGATGCTTAAGCTTTCCAAGCTGTGGAATACTACATTTCAATGGAAAATGATTTCTCTCAAATGTAGGTTTATGATTTTAAGTTTTCAAACTAAGAAGATTTATGTTTTGTATGAGCTAGGGACACTATGAATCTTAAATCGGGTGTCCTTCAAATTAATCAATGGCAGAAGGATTTTAATCATATTACTCAACGTCAAACTCATGCATGGGTTGGATCCGTTTAATCGGTTTGCTACAGTAATATTGACAGGATCAGACGTTCTTTAAAATAGCTAGTGTCGTTGGCACACCATTAAATCTAGACGATCCAACATAGAACATACTTTTCGGTCACTATGCAATAATTTTAATGGATATGGATACGATTTTTATGTCCAAGTAACTTACGACCGGCTCCTTGAATGTTGTTCTCATTGCCATATCATAGGTCATTCCGTTTCAACTTGCAAATGGATCTATCCACATAATATAAATGTTCTCAGGAAGAAACCATTGGATAAAGATTAGCCAGCATCAAAGAAACTGTTGTAGCAATATGCACGTCAAAACCAGTTGATCATATGGAGCAGCGATTGATTAATGTGGATGAATGAAACCGTGGAGAAAGGGAGTGAAGTCGCAAAGCAAGTTGACCACACCAAGGTAAACACTTCATTGCATATGCCTTTGATTAATGCAACATATGAGATTATTGGGGAAAATATTAACGAGGATTCGATCCCTAATCTTGAGCATGTACAATCTACGAATGTTAATGTTGAATCTCACTACAAAAGGCCGACCCTAAAAAATTTGGAGTACGAGGAAATTATTACTCTAAATGCGCATAGCGATTTGTAAATAATTGAAAACATCCATTTAGAGAAACTTGAAGAAATAACTGAAAACGAGCTTATTGTGTATGTCAACAAAGAGGTGCCAAGTGAATGTGCAAGCCATGAGCTAAATCTTGGGCTCACTAAGGATAAAATTGCTATATATGACAATGAAAATGTCCCAACTGACTTTTCCATTGTCGAGGGGGTTAGTGAGACTTTCCTTCCTATTTTTAGTTTGGTGAATTATCTGTTGGGTATTTGTATTGGCTGCATTATTGCTAAAATAAATATCATTGTTTGTGTTGTTGGATACTATGTTCCAACATGTTTTAGGCATTCCTGTAAGATGTTGGATACGATGTTCCAACATCCTGGCATGGTTCAGTGTGCCTAGGTTTATGCCTATTTGTATGCGCGCTTTATATTATTTAAGGAAATCATATTTCCATATCTTATTGACCAAGCAACGCACATATATAAATCAGTTGTGTAATATTCCTAAAGGTGTGATTATATGTTAGGAAATATTTGAAGTTGTTTTGGACGTTCCTAAAGATGTTCCTACATTTTAGGACTTTCCATATCTGTCTCTGATTCTTGTTTGCAGATCAGCTGGACGATCCGCAATTTGTTCTGAAGCCCAACAAGGTTATTGTGCTTGCATTGCTTCAGTATAAAAGGAAGACATCAAGACCTAATTGTGTATTCAAGCCTTCATACTAAAAACTTTAGTTTTTAGGGTTTGCTAGAATTTCAATTTGCATTAGAGCAGGCACCCTGCCTGTTTTAGGGTGAGCTCCAGGGAAGTTTCTTTCTAGCAAGATGGACAAGGAAGGAGGATTTGTTAACAGACCACCTTTATTGGATGGGTCTAACTATGACTATTGGAAATCACACATGAGTGCTTTCGTCAAATCCATTGATAGCAGAACCTGGAAAGCAGTTCTGAAAGGTTGGGAACATCCTTTGACCCTTGATAAAGATGGAAACAAGACAATTGTCTTGAAACGAGAAGAATAATGGACCACTGCTGAAGATGAACTAGCTCTTGGTAATTCCAAAGCATTAAATGCATTGTTCAATGGGGTAGACATGAACATGTTCAGACTGATCAAGTAATGTACTGTTGCTAAAGATGCTTGGGAGATTCTCAAAACTGCTCATGAAGGCACTACTAAGGTAAAAAGTGCTAAATTTCAACTTCTAACTACAAAATTTGAGAATCTGAGAATGATGGAGGATGAAAGCATACATGATTATCACTTGAATATTATTGATATTGCAAATGCTTTTGAATCTCTTGGAGAGAAAATTTCTGATGAAAAGCTTATGAGAAAAATTCTCAGATCTCTGCCAAAGAGGTTTGACATGAAAGTTACTGCTATTGAGGAAGCTACGGATATATCAAGCTTGAAGGTTGATGAATTAATAGGGTCCCTACAAAACTTTGAAATAACTGTCAACAGTAAGACTGATAAAAAGGGAAAGGGAATTGCTTTTGCATCTAATATTGATTCTGATGAGACAAAAGGAAATCATGAGGATGATGAAGATATGTTAGAGTCCCTAGCACTGCTTGGAAGACAATTTAAAAAATTCTTCAATAAATTTGACAGAAGATCTAGAGCAAATGGTTAGAACATTAAACCCAACATCGACAAGGGTGTTCAATGTCATGATTGTAAAGGATATTGTCATATCAGAACATAATGTGCTACTTTTCTGAAAAGACAAAAGAAATGTTTGGCTGCTAAACATGTCACTGCAATGACTGGTAGAACTATGTCAGATACAGAGTCATATGATGAAGAGTTGACTTATGTGGAATTGGTTTTCTCTTACAATGATCTAATTGCCAAAAACAACACCTCATAGTAAACTATTATTAAAAATTGTGATAGAGGACAAATAATTTGGGTGGGATAAAACGTGATAAAAGAAAAAAAGATGTAATGCATACAAAGAAAAAAAAAACTTATGAAATACGAAAGCAGGTAATCCAAATATATTCATAAATAAATCATACCCAATACAATTAGTTAATAATAGATAAAAAAAAATAGCACAATATTTTACTTTAATTTCACCAAAATTCCCCTTGCAGTTTTTTGTTGTTGAGAGATTCCCCTTGCAAACATATTCAAGAATTAAATGTGACATACACTAATAAACAATCTCTTCCCAAAAAAAGATAAAAAAAATTAACAACTTCTCTTTAATAATAATAATAATAATAATAATAATAATAATAATAATAATAATTTGACAAACAAAAAGATAAATACCACGAAATAAGTTCAACTGACAAATAGCAATATAACTGACAATAACATTTAAAAAGTGTTAAATCCAGCTCAGAAGATGTAGAATTGGAGGGTTCTTCTTCAATGTTTGACTTTGAATGAACATCATCCATGGTAGAAGAATCTCCAATACTTGAAGTAGTTGCTCCATCAATACCTAGAATTCTATCCTCAATATTATTTCTCAAGCTAACAAGAGAAGGGTTTAATATCTCTTGCAAAGACAAAGCACCATAACTATACCCAAGCCTATGTGTTGTAATCCTAGGGCTGGTATAATGTTGTTTTTGAATTGTTGACTCCATTCTAACCCCAAGTACCCCATAATTATAAGGTGGAAAATGAGTTCCAGGATACTTAAAATAAGAGTTATATTGAGGCTGCCCAAAACTTAAAAAACTACCATAATACATTTGTTTATGTTGTTTTTCAAATGCACATACCGCTTTATGAGCGTTTTGGTGTCCTCCTAATGCTTGCAATGTAGAATATTGTGCATTGCAATAGGAGCATGCAAAAGACCTTGAATCCCAACTCTTCTTTTCCACTTTAATAGTGCTAATAAAATCGTACGCTTGTACCTTCGACGTTCTACAAACCAGATGATCATTAGAGAGCTGGACAAAATCAATAGACTTGTTGGAATTTGATCTTGAGGGTTGACCATGTTTGTTCTTATATTTCTCTTCATTATCGTTTTTAGCAAAACAAGATAACGAACCAACTTGAATAGGGCTAAAAAGTTCTAGCTCTTGCACCTTCGACCCACGAACGGAAGCATTGTTTGATAGCATCACAAAATCGATACAGTTATCAACATTGGCGTTTGAGGGTTGATCTTCATTCTCCTTCGTGTTCACGACTTCAATGGTCTGGAAAGAATCGCCTTGATCTTGTGGAGTGGGAGAGATACTAGATGATATGGATGCCATGGTACAAACTAAGTATCGCAAGTTATACCTTGTGGTTTTTCGATGTAATGAAAAAATAAGCTTATATCAAGGGTTATTTATATTCGTAAAAAAAAAAAAAAAAACTAGGGTTGTTTATAAAAAAAAAAAGAAAAAGGTTAATGCAAATCTATTTGCGAATAAGGAAAGGTACACTCTTTAGGAATATGGATTGAATTGGAATATCGCACCGATTGATTTGTGCATGAATATTGTCTATATTTTCTAGTCCAGTTGGTTTTGTAGTACGTTTAAACGTTCCAATTAATTAAGGAATTAAGGGATATTTACCAATCTAGTCCAATTTTTTTTTAAAAATTACCTATTTGTAACAAATCTTTATAATTAAGATTTTTTTTTTTGGTAGAAATCTTTATAAGAGATGTTCTTTTTTTTGGTAAAAATGTTTATAAAGAATTTTTTTTTGTTAGAAATCTTTATAAGAATTTTTTTTTTGATAAAAATCTTTTTAAAGAATTTTTGTTTTGGTAGAAATCTTTATAAGAAATTTTTTCTTTTTGCAAGATATCTTTATAAGAACTATTTATCTAGTCATAGTATCTCATAAATAATATACATTCGAATAGATGGTAACAATCAGTTAAAGTAACAATCAGAAATACACTAACACTGCTTCGAATCCAGTGCATTTTTGCACCCCCTGGGCGCGTCCCTTCTAGAAGCTGTCCGTTTTGCCTTTTTTTTTTCTTTCCCTCTTTGAAATGTTTTCGTAGTACTCTTAGATCTTCATTTATGGTATTCAAAATCCTCTTGGGATGCTTTGTTTTGCCAATTTGTATGATTTTGATGTGAATTACATCAAAAACACATAATAAATGTTTGGTTTCGGAAAAACTAGAATTGCATTACTCAAAATGAAAACATTACAAAATGTCCCAAAAATCATAGACAATTGTTTTAAAACTTCTCTAAATTGGATCAAAACCTTAATAAAATGATTGAAAAGGTAGTGGACAAAATTAAAGCGTTAACTTTCATGTGGTTGAAGGGGAAACTTGTCAGTCTTCCTCTCAATTACCATGGTTGGTGGCACAATCCGTTTACTATATTGGGCATAGGCTGACTGTATTTTTTCTTGTTTCCCTTTGGAGGGTCGGCACAGCCGTGTAATTATTTGATTTTTTGTTTCTGACTTTGACTGTATTTTGGTGTTTCTTCCTTAGCACATCTTGTACTAGGAAGACGTTTTTGTTGTGGTAATATAATTCATTTTAGCCTCTTCAAAAAAAAATGGTTGAAAAATATGTTAAAAATAACGTAATATTACTTGTCATCACAAACTGAATACTAGTACTATATATAAATAGAATACTTGATTTTGGGAGTGATTATTTCACTTCCAAGTATACCTTTAAACGAATTTGTCTATAAAAAAACTATATTCTTTAAGTCATTCAAAAAGATTAGAATTTACATCATATTTACTATATTATCGATATCTTTGAAAAAGATAAGTATAGTTTAATACAATTATGAAAGCAATCATCGCACTAGAGGAAATTTTGTCAACCTGTCAATTCAGCCCAAAGTTGTCAACGATGTATATAATTTGTGCTAGCATAAATTTTCCAACACCAGACATTATGCAGAATCAAACTGCTCCAAAAAATCACAATCCGCCCCCCACATAACACAAAGGTTCGGTAACATAGATACTCGGTTATTTGCATAATGTTTAGTAATCCTAATATTCGTCCAAAACCATCTAGGAACAGAACTTAATGAGACCATTGGCTCTGCCAGAAACACCAATGACGGGCCATGAACACGATACAATTCACTAAGAGCTATACGGGAGTCATGGTTACCACTTCCTTGGATATTCCAATAAATTATCTTCATTGATTATTAGGAAGAGGACCCGGAGAACGGGTTAAATATGCTGCCTAGGCTGCCTTTTTCTTTTGTGCCTTTGTCAGATAAGGAGTAGAGGAGACCTCTGCTGTAACACTATTCATAAAAGAATCTTTCAACATTTCCATCTCTTTTTGTAACACCGGATCCACATGATCATCTGACCTAGCCATAATATTCTGTATATTAGGGAAATCAGAGACCAAAGTAAGGATTGGTTCAATATCATTACTCATAACCGGAGGATGGAAAATTTCATCAGAAACGTTCTGTAAAGGCATGTTATAAGTGGTGGCCAAATTCACATTATTTTGTGGGGATGCGACTACTATTTGTTGTGTTACCTGAACCTCCTTATTCCCAAGCGGAACATCATGTACAGCTGTATGTGCCACCGGGGAGATGACTAGAACCTCTTGTGCTACTGATTTCGTGACTTGAACTTTAACATCTTCCACTTCTTCTTGCTGAATTTCGTCAGTTAGAAGGGCATCATCTTAGGTCTCTTTAGGCTGATGTGTTTCAAAATCTTTCGAAGAACCAACCCCATCTGGATTATCCTTTGGTTTCCACTCATGTTTCTGTTTTTGCGAGTTAAGTGGCTTTTTTCCATTGTCAACCGGATCTTCATTCTTGTCTGTTTTCCACGGATGTAACCAACGGCAAGAAGTGACATGATGACCAATACTCTTGCAGTGTGTGCAAAACTCAGGTAAACGTTCATATTCAATAACAACTGGAAACGCAAATCCCTCTCTTTCCACCATCTCTTCATAAAATATGTCCTTAGAGAGATCCAAATCAACCAATATCCTAGCATAATGACCAAAAAGACAGTTCTTAGTAACATGATCAATGAGCAATAGAGTCCCGACTGCCCCTGCTATCTCATATAACGTTCTCTCCATCCAGTATTCTTGTGGTAGTTCCCATAAGCGAATCCAAACCTGAGCATGTGTCTGATGCTTTGTGTGGAGATTGAAGTCCTTCACCCACTCAAAATATTTAAGTACTCTTGGCTTCAAATTGACGGCGCCTGTAACGCCCTCTTTCTATTAAAGCAATAAAACACACGAATAATACGAATATTCAAAAAATAAACGTTACGTCTCCAATAGAACTCAAAAACAACATGCAATATAAAATTCCTCAACAGACGCAACGGATATATAACATACATCTCCAAAAGTATACATGTCATAAATCAACATACATCACCAAATGAAATCTCCAAAACCCGACATATGGGCAAAATCTCAACAACAAAATAATGTAAGGACGGACATCCTATTCAGAGCCTAATCTAAGACTCTAATAGGTAAACAGAGGAAGCTCTCGCTATCCTCAAGCAACTCACCAAGCAACTAACTGATCACTCCTGCACGCTGTCTACCCATTCATACAAACAGGTAGGCGGTCAAAGACCACTGGGGGTTAACTTCACATCAATCATAATCAACATAAATAATTGAAAATATATATATTCATTAGTTTAAAACTTCACATAATTCAAATTGAGAGATAATTCAACTTCAACATTATTAATCAATACAAACAAATTCACAACATCAGAATTATGCAAACCACCAATCACATCAAACACCAAGCACCAAACAACTAGGACACATGTCATAACATACTATGCCCCTAGGCACGACTCCTACATGCATGCAGTACTGTCACCAACAAAGTTTAGGCCGTCACCCCATGATGCCAACAGCACATCATAATCACCTCAACTAGATATAAATATTCCACAACTATGAAGACTTGTGAAGATCTTGAGAAGACTACGAATGGAGTCTCAAGACATCTTATATGGAATGAAACACCCCCAAAAGACCAAGGAACATGTGTTTATGCGTAGGAAAACAACATATATGTGCCTAGGGCATGAACCATGGGCCCATCCATGTGTCTGGGGCACGCTGGGAGCGAGTCATAACTAATTTTTGCTACTTTTAAGCGAAAAAGTCCAGTTTTAAAGCCCAAACCCAGGTGGAAACCAAGTCTATAAATACAACTCCTCTTATTCATAATTTTTCATTCAGAATGAAGCGGTTCAAGAGGAAGGCAATCACTAGGAGCTTCAAGGGAGGAGTCTCTCCATACTATAAGTCTTTAGGGTATGTTTTATTTCTTTTATAATTTTTCTTTAGTTACCATGAGTAACTAAACCTATTAAGGTAGGGTTCTAAGATGAATCTCTGTTTTATTTGTTGGATTATTTAATTTATGTTCTTTATTCATATAATTTATGAATCCTATTGACATACCTAATATTGGTGAAACCTACCCGAATCAGGAAGTAAATAAGATAACGAACCACAATAATTAGGGAAACCGTAGTGACTTCATGCAATTAAACCAGCATGGTAAATTTATTTTTCTTTCAGCCTTGGTAAGGTGGACGAGATAGGGTTGTCCGTTTGTAGAACTATCGAGAGTGAGAGTATGTAAGATGAACTTCTAAGATTCACTAGACGAGGGAACCTTTAGGATCATTGTTTCAATTACCTCTGAGAGAGTAAGAACACCACACACCTCTATACGCGAAGGTGCATCTCCCTACAAGATTGACGACCCTAATCATTAACTCGTGTAGAAACGGTTGCAACTCGACAGCTGTAGGGGAATAAACCCTGACCTCTAAGAAAGTAAGGCCCCACACGTACAAACCTGTGTGATCAGTAGTGCAACTCAACAGCTGGCAAAAAATAAAACCCAACGAACTCATCACTTAAATAGAAGATGTAAAATCAATATCTAAATAATGCTTGACCATTAATTAATTTCAACAAATAAATAGAGAGGATTCGAAACATTCTACAATCAAAATAAGTTACTCCTAAACTCTTGCTTCATGCAAACAGACAATATTGCAATCCCCCTTTTATCTCTTATTTTATTGTTTTAATTTATTGCTTTATTGTAATCAAATAAGTAACTCAAATTGCCTAGTAGGAACAATAATCTGTTGGAACAAAGGGTGTTTCTCAAAATCACCTCTTAAGTTTTGATAATAACAAGGTATTAAAAATTATCAATTGGATATGCTAAACATTTGTTCAAGTGTACAGGATCATAATCAAAGTACTATTCATAAAGATTCTGATTGAACAAATCTAAGAGCAAAAGAATTTTATTTGAAGCTTAGAGCGTCTGGAAGAATGCGTCTGAAGAAATGCGTCTGAAGAAACGAGTCTGAAGATAGAGTTCCTGAAGACACGTCATCAGAAGCAATGGTTGTCAGAAGCATCTCGCCAGAAGCTACTTCACCAGAGTTGACAAAGTACAGTGTACAAAGTGTACAACCACGAACTCTGAGCATGCCTCTGCAACCACCATCTCTGCAAACTTGTCTCTACATCAAGACAAGAATAACAGTAATATTGCTGCAGACATTGTTCCGTTTCAAGTGGAATGAATTTGAAATTAGTTCTTCATAGGACAATTATCAAATCAGGCAAAAGATCAATGGTGAAGAATCAAAGCTTCAAGCAAGACAAGTTGATGTAACGGCTAATTCTCAACGTCTCAAATCCTCTATATATAGGGATGAAGACTTGGAGAACATATAAATACGAGACTACACAAAAACAAAAGGCCATACTCTGTGCAAAACGTCGTAAACAAAACATCAACAACTTAGAGAATTCTTTCAATAGTTCATATCTTAGAATTCTCAAGTGTCTAGAAAAACAGAGTCTGTTCTGTTTAGAATTATATTGTGAATACCTCTGATTGTATGTCAAGTATTCAAAACCTTATTCAATTATTTGTAATTGTTAAGAGAAGTCTCTTTCAGTAGTGATTGAGCAAAGGAAGTCTCTTTCAGGTGCGATTGAGCATAGAAGTCTCTTGGAGTTGTCCTTGAGCATTGAGAAGTCTTTTTCTTGTGTGATTGAGCAACTTGTAATTCAACATTACATTTTAGTGGAACTCTCCTTGGAAGTGCAAGGGGGACAGGACTACTTCCGGTTTGTGGAAGAAACCTGTATAATTGCTTGTGTTCTTTCTTTCTCTGTTCTCTTACTTATTATCCGCTGCACTAAGACTCT
>Ga0315914_1002106_pt1 | contig 30423 bp, 14 predicted proteins | sample MpolenodulesMG_FD_203920 | JGI IMG/M metagenome (GOLD analysis project Ga0315914, IMG submission 203920) | Medicago polymorpha root nodule microbial communities from Los Angeles, California, United States - elongated nodules | ecosystem: Host-associated > Plants > Roots > Nodule | place: USA...
ATCATGTGAAGTTTTGTAACATCCTAATTATTAAATTTATTCCTATTATTTAATAACAATCGTTGGGAAATAGGGTGTTCCAGGTAACATTCTAAAAATATCCGGTTACACATATCTATCTTTAAATTTAATCATTATACCAAAATTTCCTTTGTTCATATAGATTTTTTTTTTAATATTTTTTCATCTCTCACTCAAAATCTTCATCCGTCTCTCAAAAATATTCATGGATGATATGTGACAAAGTTTGATGAAAGTTAGTCGATATGGCTCCATATCTAAAAGGGTTGAATGGGTACAATAGATTGTTTAGCGTAGCAAAATCATTTTCGAATCATTCTTTTCTAAAACAATCGAACGAAGAAATATTATATGATAAAAGCAAAACAGAGAATAAGAATTTAAGAAATGACAAATAATCAATGTATTGATTTATCTAGGAAGTCAAGCAAACGTTGTTTATTTGACAATTCAAACTAGATGATTAACCTAAAGTATGGTAGAATACCAAGCAAAGAGGACAAATTAAACTAAACAGAAAACTATACACCAAACAATTGATTCAAACGATTATTTGTGAGTTTTTACTTTGCAAATCCCCGTAAGATTTGACTTACACTTGTGTGCCAAATTGAACCAATTTAGACACACAAAAAATGTAAATTTTGTTTTAGAAAATTTATACACAACATTCGCAGATTTATCAAAGTAAGTAAATAAGAATTTTGTTTTTCATTAATTAGGATTTCCATAACCCCTTTTGAAAGGAGACGAATCTTTGAACAAGATTCTTGAGATTTTGAAGGTTGAGAAATTTTTTCAAAGAAATTCAATTTTTTATTCAAGCTACTCAAAGTAATATTTAGTTAAATGTAATTCTCTAAAGAGTTGAGATAAAAATAGGGTGGGAACAGACCAGAGACTATCTGCCAGGGGATTATGGCCTAGCTTATTTAAAGTTTAATTCGGTCCAACTCATTTATTAACAAGCCTAAGCTTTTTATAAAGCCTATTTAATTAAATAGACAATGCTAATGCTTATAAAAAAAGTCTATTAAGCTCGTCAAGACAGCCTATTAAGCTTTTTATATATAATATATATTTCATTATTGATATTTTTTCTTCATAAACTCAAGTCTTTACATGGTTGGTTATTTAATAGTAGATATAGTGTTGTAATTAGACATTCGTAAGATTTCATTATTTAGTAGCATACATATTCATGTGTTTTAGACCTTCATAAGTTTTGGCCTATTTAATAGTAATTTGCATAAGTTTTTACGGGTAGGATTTTAAATAGGCTTTTAGGTTTCATCATAGCTTTAAAAAAGGCCAGACCACCGTGCCTAGAAAATGCCCAATTGTGGGCTTAACCGGGCATTTCCAGCCCGGCCCATGCACAGAATTATCGCAGCTTACTTGGTGACAAAGCGATACGAAGAAGTCTTAAACAGAAAGTATAAGTAGACGTTCCGTGTTAAACTCAATCACACAACCCAAACCCTAATTTCAATTCATTATAAACAACCCCAATTTTACTTTACTTCGATTCGATCATCTTCCATCGTGGGTTTTCTCTAATTTTCTTTCTTTTCTTCAATCGATTTCACTTTTCAATCTAATTTCTAATCTTTTTCTGTTCTCTTTCTATTTTGCAGAGATTTTTCATCACTCTTTCAATTTTTAATCATGTCTAAGGCTTCCTTCAAGACTCAACATCCTTTCGGTAATTTATAAAGTTCTTTCTTTTTTGTTGAACGATCATGTTTTTTTGAAGAAATAATCACTCTTTTCTGTTTTATTCATCTGATTAAAATCGTTGATGATGAAATTTAGGTTTTTTAACTATACTGATAGCAGAATTTACATGTTTATCTGTCAATTATTCGATGAAAATTTGTTTATAATAGTGATCATAGGGTGTAGACAACAAATATATATATATATATATATATATATATATAGAGAGAGAGAGAGAGAGAGAGAGAGAGAAAATTTTGTATCGAGTTTGTTGACAACAATTTTTTAAACTTTTTTAGTACACAATTTTTGTGTTAATTGTTAGTGTCAGTCTAATAATAGTTTAACGAAATCTGATGTGATTGAATGTAACCACATGTTTCGTGCATGACACCTCTTCAAACTAAGGTGTTGGTGCTACATAGGTGTTTAGTACGCTAATGTGTGTATTATCTTATGAGTTTTGAAAACCCTTTGTTTATTGGACTTGAATAACAGTGTTATGTTTTGTATATGGCAGAAAGAAGACAGGCTGAATCTACTCGCATCAGAGAGAAGTATCCTGATAGAGTACCTGTAAGATTATACTAACTATGCATACATTGTATCTATGTTTATTCTTTTTTAATGAACTATTGCTAAATATGGTGTTTTTGTGCAGGTGATTGTGGAGAAAGCTGGAAGAAGTGACATTGCTGACATTGATAAAAAGAAGTAAGTGGTTATCTTACGTTATTATGTCTGTTTTGGTTAGTTCTAAGACCTAAGAATATTATTTTGCTGCCTGATTTTTTGTTCGGTCTTGATGATTTTCTTGAGGATTTTGGATGGTTCCAATTTTCTATTGTTTGTTACATAAATCGAGTGTTTGGCTTGTAGCTGGTGAAGGTCGTAAAGTATAATATGGAACATCCTTGTTGAGTTGATACTGGTTTTCATATATAAATACTGCTACTGATTAATATTAAATATTCTGTGTTTTGTAATATTGTTGGAAATATGAAGCATGGTTGCTTTCTGTATGCTACTCCAATAACTGACACCAGAATGCAAAATTGATATTCTTGTTGCATATTTGATTTGGCCAAGAATGGGGCAGTGCATTAGTCCCATCTTTAAATTGCTGGTCACTATAGTGTTAGATTTGTCCTCTGGCACCACATCTTTGGACTATCCTGCCATATATTTTATCTAAGATTTTTGGTTTGAATCAGAATTTAACAGAAAAAGGAATGTAGTTATGATCACTAATTACTATTAAACCATCTCTCTGCTTTGGATATTTCTGGTAATTTGGTTTGAGAAGTGAACGCTGCATATGCATCTGTGGAATTGCTGTGAGCAAGTTTTAAATATGAGCAATTCTTCAATTTTGTCCATATCTGCAGTTAACTTAACCACATATGAGACTCTAGTTTAATATTTTGCTGGAGCATCTCTTGAACATTAAAGTATATGAGCTAGACATGAAAATTAGATGATCAAACTTGGTTTTTTCCCATCTTCTAACAATTGAAGATTATATTATCTTGATCACTGCAAATTTTCATGCTTTGGTGGATTCTAATTGGTCTATTCTTTTTGTATTGCTTTAGGTACCTTGTCCCAGCTGACTTGTCTGTTGGTCAATTTGTTTATGTCGTCCGCAAAAGAATTAAGCTTAGTGCAGAGAAGGCTATTTTTGTTTTCATCGAAAACACTCTACCTCCAACTGGTAAGTATCCAGCCATACAAAATCATGGTTTTTGCCAGTTTGGTTGTGATCGTTAACTGAACCTCTTGTATCTCCTGTTGTTACAGCTGCTCTGATGTCTGCCCTTTATGAGGAACATAAGGATGAGGATGGCTTTCTTTACATGACCTACAGTGGAGAGAACACCTTTGGTTCCCACTAGGCATAATTTGAGATAACCTTCTTTGTGTAAATAGCTCTCATTTCAGCAGTCCATTGTCAAATACATGGCAAATGCGTATTGAATCCTACACTTTTATTTACTTTCGTAATCTTCAGTTATGAATTTCAAAATTTTAATCGATGAATTTAGATTTTGGTTAATGCACGTTTGAATTTGCGGTTGCTTGGTTTCGATAAAATCATCTATTTGATGGTGTTATTTTTTAATGATAGTAACAGCGAAGCGCAGTTGGTTACAAAGATCTGTAGTAGTAGAGGCACGTATTATTAGAGTATAAAACATAAGTGAATAACAATTTTGGCTGTTTTTGTCTAAAAAAAAAACAAGTTTGGCTGTTATGTAGCTGACATATTATATTATAACTAACTAGTTCTATAATTGTAATTAACTGATACAATATTAGTTAGACAAGTAATCATTAGTTTAGTTAGATGAGTAACTAGCTGAATCAAACTTGTTAGAGCTATAAATACTGCTCACTCTGTATTCATTTGATTGTTTTAATGGATGAAGTACATTCAGATTTTTCCTCACTTTCTCTCTGCATGTACCTTCCCAATGATAGTTTAGGTTGTATCATAGGGCTTCTTCTATCCAAAAATCAGGACTTCATCATGTAAAGATACTAATTTTTTTTATCAATGTTTGAGGAGTTCTTATGTAAGTCGTGTGGGGCGACGAGTGCCACTTTGTCTAGCTACGTTCTTACGCGAGTCGTGTTGGACGAGTTCCAATTTGTTTAGCTGCGTTCTTATGCAAGTCGTGTGGGACGTTTCACAAAATTCCACACGTAGATGAACGCCAAATTGCACAAACTTAAAAATGTATTGAAATCCATTGCTGAGTAACTTGCGTGAATTTAAGTTACTGTTGGCGTTATTGAATTAATTAGAGATCTGATTAAACATTGTGATCAACCCCTTATTTTTGTAGAGTTAAAAATTTGAATTTGTTACAACTAGTTGCCACTATGAAAACGGGGTAAGACGAGTTGGCTCGTTGGTTCTATGTAAAAAATATAATAACTCATTCTTTTTTTTTTAGGAATTCTTTCCTTTTTATTTACATGTAAGTTGCAATCTCCCCTCAAAAACAAAGTAAACTGCAATCTATTTTCAATTTTCTCTTATATTTGGCCAACATGAGTCTTGTTAACATGTATCACAAAGACACTATTTAAGAAAGTTAAAAGAAAAATTGGTCTATAAAATGCAAACGCCAGCAAGTACAACCTTATCTTATATAAACTTTGCCTTTTTTTTTTTTTACTACAATTGCCCTAAACTTAAAGTTTATCGGCTATTTCAAGTAGTGTTTGAGTTTATAACTTATAACATATAGTTTTTCTCGCACTCTCTCAGTTTTATCCTTATTATCATAATTTAAAAAATTACATATTATTTTTTTTAAAAATTAAATATTAATTGAAAATATATTTTTATGACATTTTATAATTATGAACTATTTCAACCATTAATTTTATAAAACGTTACTAATCCAATATGCTAGCTTATCTACTCTCTTATCTGTTTTAAGTTAGCTTATTAGTGATCTGCTACTTTTTATCAAACGTAGTCTTAATCTTGTATAGAGAGCAATTTAAAGAAGAAAAAAGCAATCAGTGTTGGTTAAACTTCATGACTTATGGAACACATAACTCCTCCATATGATACAAAGAGACACATTTATCACTCACGCTCACCAATCTTAGAAGAATGTTTTATCCAAAGCAAAGACTTAAGTCACTCAAGCAAGTTTTTTAAGAAATTTAATTTAATGCTTAAATAAAACAGAAGGATTTCTTTTTGGGTTGAACTTTTACCCTTTTAGCCCCACAAAAATACCACAACATCATCTTGGTGTCATGAAGACACCCGACAAATGCTTTGGTGCTTGAAAGTTAACCAAATGTAAAACCACCAATTGATATATGACATGTGACAAAGGGCAATGATCATTTGAGGAAATTAGGAATAATTAAACAACATCATTGTAGTAATCAAAATATAATATACTAATATGGGAGGAAAAGTGCAAATGGAAATGGTAGAATTGCATGCAAGTTGGATCCACCCAAAACTATGTGGATGTTCTCTTTTTCTTAAAGTGGTTTGTGATCCATTTGACACAAATTGAGGCACCACTTTTAATCTTTTCAAGACCAATCGTTGCAACTGCTTTGGCTTTGGTGAAACCGTCCTTGGCACTAGAATTCTTGTTGTTGCCGGTGTCTTTTTGGGATCTAGTGTCAATCTCTTCATATTTCATAGCACCAATACCACCAGCTCCCCATTGATCTGCCCAACTTCGTGATTCATTGGCCATGTTTTCTGGATTCTATGAGGACCATAAAACAAGGATTAATACTTATGAAATTTTGACACCAATGATAATTTGAAAATAAAAAAATGAATGTTATTGAATGTAAGTGAATGTATTTGTGTGGTAAAGTATTGGCTGTGTATAACTTGATACTGCCCATTAAACCTTTGTTAGGGTTTCCTAAAAATAACCTTTCTTAGACTTTCCTTGCAAATCTTTGTTAGATTTATAGAGTGATATGCTTTTTATTATGAGGAAACAATGGTTCAATAAATAAATACTGCATAAATATAAGGAGATGCTGATCCAAGTGTACCAAGACTCTAGATTTTTAAAATAAAGTTTTGAGATAGCTATAGAGCCTTTGTGAATGGATAAAGGCATACCTTGGCTTATATAAGTTTTAAAATGTATTGTAGAGATATTTGCCAAGTCTGTTTTGAAAATTTGAAATGCTTAAGGAGGAGAGACATGAATAGTACCTCGTATGACTTTGTTGGGATTGATGAAAAACAAAGGAATTAAACGAAAGAGAAGGGTAGGTGAATGAATCAACTTGAAATTATATAGAGGGCTATCTAGACATTCTACTTAAATGCTTCTTTTTTTTGTAACTTTTATGGTTTATCATTTGGCTCACCAATTTGATTTTAATCCTTGGCCATATCATATAGTAGTGATACCTTGGCCAGCATTGTAAATTACCATGTGAGTTGGTATTAGTCTTGTTCAGCTAGCATTGGTATCCTTCAAGACCAAACTTATTTGCCTTTTGATATTAGTGGATGTTGGCATCATCAGGGATGTCCTCTTCCATCATGGACAAAACTTAGTGATATTTATAAGCAAAATGTTTCATGAACACTCACTTTTTTCAACCACACGACATTTACTTAATCGTATTTAAAATTATAGTTAATTCAGTTGAGTAGATGATTAACACAATTTAAAATTAACAATCTACTCAATTGAATTAACCACATTTTTTCACGTGATTCACTGGATGTCACATGTGTATGAAAAAAATGGTTGTTCTTGTATCATTGCAGATTTATAATTGTGATTTATGTTGGTAAAATTAACATTTTCAACTAAATTATATTTTGAAATGTTTTTGTTAATACTATTGGATAGACAGTTCATGTGTAACAAAGTATTGATTTCTCTAGTCCTTGTGTCCAACACTTTGTTGTAATAGCACCCAATAACACACACTTTGAAGGCAAAAAGAACACACATTGATCAAAGTCTGCCTAAAGTAATTAAAGAGATGCTTTTTACTCTTTTTTTTTTTAGGGAAGATGCTTTTTACTCTTTAAAGGTACAGTAAATACAATCAGACCCAGTTAATATCTTTAGACTACTACTAATAACAAACTTCCTTTATTGATAGTATTTTCTGTTAAAGTATAGTCTTCGGAGATTTATGAAGGGGACCTCTAGCCTTTAAATTTATTGGAATCAAAGATTTGGTTCAAGGGTTACCATCAGAGCCTTAAAGAAGAAAAGGGAAAAAAAGAATAAAGAATATAGGGCAATATGTTCTTAACTCTTGGAAGTTGAATCTTGTATAGAGAGACAAAGTAAAGTTATGTGGAGCCTCGTTCAAACGAATACTACTAAGTTTGCAGTCAAAATAAAAAGGGTTGTATACCGTTGTCTCGTCTTTATTTATTCTCAATGTATGATACAATTAAACATCAAACATTTCTTGTATATGTGCATTTGTGTCTTTATGCAATGAATTACGTGCTGAATTGGGTTTGCGATTAAGGCAATGCTACTTTTGACTAATTAAGATTCATGCTCCTTTGACCATTCTGGTCAATAAACATTGCCACATTGAATTATTAAACATTGCCAATTAAGATTCATGCTGATGAATTAGTGTTGCTAACATTCCTCTAATAATTAATTGATAGTTCATAGTTGAAAGGAGATAAAAAAAATGTGGTGTTAGCCCTAATGCTACGGCAAATATAAAAAAAAAAAAAAATATTGTTTCTTTTCCCACATTTAAACCTTTTCGTGCATCATATTTTGGCTTATAAAATCCAAAAATAAATAAATAAAGGATTTTAGGTGCATTTTTTTTACACGTTTTACACTTGAATAGATCACATGAGAAATCAGTGGAATGAAAAAAGAAGCATTTCACAAAAAATTCTTATGAGGGATTTCACTTAGGTGACATGATTTCTTTTGTAGAAAGAGGTGCAGATGGACGGTACTTATATTCTATTCTATGCAGTTCGGTCCATATTTAATATTTCAAGGTAAAGGTAACCAAAAACTAGCACGAAAGAATCAAAAGCTAAACCATCAAAAATTCTATATAATGTAATATAAACAAAACTGTGAGCAAAGTACAGATCTAAGTACTCTTCAATTTTCTGAGAAATCAGAATCACCCTCTGTGAAGTATATGAACACAATTACCAGAAAGCCCCCAGTTAATTCAAATAATAATAACATAAAAATTAAACAGGGATATATCTACAATATGGTCTCTATGGATTCAATGCAATGCAACTAAACTATCATTCATGTCTAGTTTTGGTTCAATTTTCACTTGGATTTTCTCATAGACTTGGACTTGTTCAATTTCTTTGACTTGTCATCCCCACTATTACTCCAAGCATATCCCTCGGGAATAACAAATGGATCCAAATCCAATGGCCCAGAAGAGCTTTTTTGTTGCTGCTTACTCCTTGAACTTCCAGATTGACTATTGTTTCGTCTCAACCATGAAGATGTAAAAGAAGAGTAACGGCTTTCTGGATTTGGTTGTTCATCATCATTATCTGTAGCTATCAAATGCCTTGGACTTGAAAATGGTGTATAGAATTTCTCAATAGGTTGTAGCTCAACGAACTTTGTGAACGTGATCACCACCCTTACCGTAGGGACCACCGGGATTGCTACCTGCCCCACCATATCACAAATATCAATAACACAATATTTCCATCATTGTCTTTTCAGAAATCAAATCACTCAAGAGTTTTTGTAATGCTTTTGACTCCTACTTCTATTCTTTATAAAACAAAGTCAATTATTAAAATATTTTACCAACAATATTAAGGACAAAACCCCCTACCAAAAAACAATAAGGTCATGTGAAATGTGTCTTAAAGAATTGTTTAACGATCTCATAATATAAAACTTGTGTTTCTAAAATATAAGCTAAACACATGCATGAGTATTAGTTACTCAACTTTCTATACAAAAATTATCAAGTTTTGAATGCTTAACCAATACCTTATGAATACTTGCTACCATTTCTCAAAACAAATTTCTTTGTGCTAATCCAAAACAACAAAATTTACGTTTTTGCAGTTTGCACATAATAAATTAACTGATAAATATTTAGTTTCTAAAATTGTAGGATTGTATCAACTTAATGATCTACATTGAGAATATTTCAAAAATTATTAGTGAAATTAGAAAAACCTTTATCAAATCCGCTCTACGATGATATTTGCAAAGATTATAATGACATTAACTTGTTGGGATATGCCTATGAAACTAGATTAATAATGTCATATTTTATAATACATCCAAACAACAGACAAACCTGATTAACATTCTAATGAACATTTTAAAATATTGATAATACTAAGGATTTAATACAGAACTACAAATTCAGAAACTAAATTGAGGATTTGCTCCTAAATTAAAAAATAAATTTTGCATTCAATAACGCATAGAACATTTTTAAATTCAAATTTTGCTAAACATTCAACATATATAGTTCTGTAACACAAAAAATACCTACTAAATAGGAGTATAAAACAAGTTTTATTGTCCTGAAATTGACAGAATCATGCTTAATTTAGACAAAAGCTGCAATATAAAACTCTAATAAAACAATGGTGTGTCATATTTTGTCAAATCAAATTTCACTTTAATCCTAACATTCAATTAATTTATGTTTTATTTGCAATCATGTGGGACCCAACACAAACACAAAAAGTAACGGTCAGTTAAACCATACCTTAACCGGAAAACTCCCCGGCGGGAACTTCGTCGTGAGCAAATCTCTCATCCTCCTCACAGCTTTCACCTTATTCGCCAAAATATCAAGCAACGGCAATAGCTCCTCCGTCTTCAACGGAAACTGCTCCGTCAACCACACCGACGGCCGTAAACTTTTCATATACTCTTTCTCCTTAGCCGGCGGTGGAAGTGGTTGCGCCAATCTTACCGTTGCAGAAGATTTTCTAGCTGGTTGCATCATCGCCGAAGGTGGCATGTCCACACTTTTTCTTCCCATTGGGACCCACTCTCTTTCTTCTCGAACGAAACTGCTGTGTCTTCTTTTGTCGTTTTCCATTGGCATTCCAAAACTTGGATTCTCCGCCACCAGAAAACCGTCTTCGTCTTCATCCAATTCCAATGGTATAACTTGCTCACTACCTGTTACATAAAGAAATACAATAAGACTGTGTATAAAAACTAATCTAACATGTATCTGGTCCAGTCACAACTCTGGACCAGAGACGCTAACTTTTGTTGACTCAATTGTCTCTTATTATACCTGATTCTCCGGTGGAGACTTTCCGAGATTTGAAACTGAATAGCACGTTTTGAACTTCATACACCTTCGCTTTCCATTCACCAACATTCTCAGTTTTCTCTTGCTTTCTCCAATTCGTTCTTCCAACGAGTTCAGCTTTCGTAACATCCATTCCCGGACGATACACACTTGTTTGCGAACAGAATCCAGCAACATCTGCATCACTCATCGGAGTTCCAGCGTTTTCAAAAGCATCGAAAATTTTCCGATCATCGCGGTTGAGGACTAATAACGAGCCCGAAGGGACTGCGTGTGTTATGTCGCCGTCTCCGAGGAAGAGAAAACTCTGATCAGCACGTTGGATCTTGAGACCGTCGAATCCAGCTAAGGAAGTATCAGCGCGTAGATTACCATCGCGTTTCCAGATTTTGTACGTATCCGACGGAGCAATTTTTCCGACGAACGGAATAACAGAGCTCTCAAAATGAAACGAGATCTCCATGTAGAAATCACGCATACGACGAAGAACAGCAACAAGACGCGGTAATCTCCGGCGCCACTTCGCCCAAGCGGAACGATGATGATGACGAACAAGAATCGTAGCAATTTCCGTTGCACGTCGACATAAAGCTTCCTGAAGAGGATTCCAACCAGCAGCATTATGAAGAGAGACATCAGCACCGGCGGAGGCAAGGAGTTTTGCAGCGGAGACGTCGTTAAGACGAACAGCGAGATGAAGTGGCGTTTCACGTAATGGAACATCACGGCGGTCGAGTACGGCGGAGATTTGATCGGCGAGTTTTTCTTGAGAGAGTGAATCGGATTCGGTGTGGATTTGAGTCGGGTCGGGTAAACGCGGAACGGTTGAGATGATTCTAGAAAGAGTTGAATGGTTTCCGATTGCGACGGCGTAATGAACAGGACTGTGTAAATATTGTTCTGGTTTGAGTTCACGGCGAAACGATGTCGTTTGAGGGTTTCCTTTCGTCATTTTGATTTCGATCATAAGAAACAATGTTTGAGTAGAATGAAATGAAAATTGGGGAAGAGTATTACTGTGAATATGCTATGCTTAATTTCAGCTATTAAAGCGTGAAAATGGTGTTACTTATAAGTTTTTTTATATTGTAATTAAATGGATTGCTTAATAATTATTTAATTCAGAATTAACTCTTTCTTAGGGTAGGCTGGAAAGATGATACAGTTTCAATATTTCATTTTTTTTGTAGAGATTTCATTCTATCATTTTTTATTTAGTTGAACTATTTAATTATTTATTTAGTTTAGGATATATTAGTTTTGGTTGTTTATTTTAACCATACATGGTACTGTTTTGATCTGATTGATCACACGGTAACATAATTTATTGAACATGCTTGGAGAAATAGATGGCTAGTGGTATAGGAGTACTTTGTTTGGATTTAAATTTGTCGTTTCTAACCTGTACTAAAATATCAAGATAAATGATTACTTTACCCCACCACACAATAATTTGTTTAACTATTACCAACAATGAGTTCGTTTAAGTGATAGGATTTAAGACCTTTTAAATAGATAATTAAAAGTTTCATTTTTTAACTCTAAAGAATATTATTTGGTTTAGATGATACCTTATGGGTTCAACAGATTCATATTAGTCTCCATTTAGTATGTGTTTGGTTTCAATTCTATCGGATCAAAAGTGATTTTAGATATTGTAGAATTGATTTTATGATGTTTTGATGATTTAAAATAGAATTGATTTTATTTGCCTTGTAAAATTAATTCCATTGTAGCTTTTAACTTATACAATTGATTTTAGTTTTAAATTCATTAATAAATCCAAGTTTATATAAATACATCTAAACATAAATTATTTTTCACTCAACTCACTTTTATTCATAATCAATTTTATATGATCAATTCATTTATAATCAATTCTGGTAAAAACTGAACCAAACATACACCAAGTGTATGTTCTATTATGATAGAATTACAGAAATCACAGTGACCATCGTGATTTTTTGAAAAACAATGTATATCTTTAAGCATATATATATATGATATATCCAACTCCTTGTTTTCACGTTTTAAAGTTTAATTTCATGATCCGATGTACACTTGTGTCAATTTATCATAACTTATGTCTTAAAGTAAGTTTTTTCCGAACCTCAAATCCCTCGCATTATTGTTATTAACAAAATCTATCATTTTTCTTGTAATAAAACAAATCTTTCACTTATTTGTTACTACAATCTTTTCTAATAAGTTCAAACTCTTAATTCAAAAATTATTTCAAATTAATAATATAATAGATATTTTTAATTATGATTCATATAATTTATTTAAACTTCAAAAATTTGATTCACTTATTTGTTACTTCAATAATTTAGTGAGAAATTTCTTAGTATATCCCACCCTTCCATCACATGTGAAATTAATTAGCCAACCTCACCACAATTAAACAATCGTTATTTAGCTTCATTAGACCCTCTCCAACCATGCAACGTTGTCTAACATTTGCAACCTTTTTAGGGATTTAAGTGAAGCATCAGGCTCAAATAGTATCCATCTATAAAAATTTATTTTATAAAGAATATATTTTTATCCATCAAATAATTGAAATTCGATATGAATAAGCCACAGTTTTTTTATAGTTGATATGATGTAACTGTAAGTATAGTACAATACTATGTTTAAAGCTTACATTTTCACTAAGATACCAACACGTTTTATGTTTTGAAGTTTTCTACTGTTTCAATGAAAACTTGGAATCTAAACTATTTAAGAAGGAGAAGAAGCGAAATTAACTAAAAATTAAAATAATTTTACTTCATTGATACATTTTAATCATGAGATTATATAATGTTTATCTAAACTAATGCATACACGCAATAAGATAACTATATCAACTAAATATTATCAAACAAACTAAAGATTTAGACATATTTTTAATATTAATTAATATATGTATCAAAATGGTCATTATTCTCTTAGTCTCCAAGATCGTATCACCTTCTGAGCCTCTTATACAATATTTGTAAATGTAGAATTATATCTAAACAAACAAGTTTTTTTTTAATAACATACAAGTTTTGCTAAATACTATTATTTGTCTGTTAGTTTTGCTAAATACTAACAGACAAACAAGTTTCTCATGATATGATGAATTAAAACTTGAATGTTCGTTGAGAGATCTATCTACATTTATATTTATCTTATATAACACTATTTGTCCGTTTGATGGATTTGGATCATCTGCCGCCTAGCTTACAAAGCAAACAGAGTAAACTTAGAGGAAAAATAAAGCACACGGAGCATTTGCTTTGGTTCATTCCAAATTTCAATGATGATTATTTCACCATTGGTTTGGTTAAAACATGGAAATTTGGTCTAAAGTTTACGATTGAAAGGCACAAAGCAGAAACCAAAGAAGGGTGCATAACTTAATTTACCATACTGGTGGGTCGGAGAGATTGGGACCCTATTGATCCCTATGTTCCCATTTAACCACCACAGACGCCATTTTCAGTTTCCTTTCTTCTCCAGCTCATACTTAAGTGCACTGCCTTGTCTACACTTGCAATTTACATTTTACACACAAGAGACCACACTGTGCAAAACCTAATGGGGTCCATTAATTATTGAATCATACGATTACCACTCATAAGTATTTAGGCTTTCCTCTTCTATTTTTTAATCAACAATACATACACTGAATGAAATCTTGTGCATAGGTAAGAGTTAGTCTTCTAGTTTTTCATGAGTGTTTAGGTAAGAGTTAGCATAGATTCAAAACCAAATTATCATTTATCTTATATCTTATGAAACTCTCAAATTCTATAAAAACTAAGCCTGTTAACTAATTAAGGATTCAACCCTAGTGAAAGTTTGTTTTTCATGTGCTATGCTATTGGTGCCATAGAAATCTGCTATATGTATATGAAAACAGCTTTATCAGCTTTGCTTTTAATTTTTTTATAAAGAAAAGTAGAAAAATCATATTTAGTCCTTGCATAATGAGGACAGGGGGGTTTCCATATTTTACAGCCTTTACTCTATGACTTTAGTTTGAATACTTTTATTGATTTTATTTGACAATGCTTTTACTGTTATTAGGGAAGTGGGGTAATAAGATCCGTGGTCCACAAAGATGACTCGCCCTACACTCAATTAAGGGTCAATATTGGTGCTAGTACTTATGAAAGATATATTTAAATAAAAATACAAAAAAAAAATTACTAAGTATTTTTATTTGATTTTTTGTATATTTTTTAATTTGATTAGAAAACATAATTACAACAAACTATATAAGTACTTTTTTATTTAGATCGTACTCTAGGGTCACTTTGGGATTGATTTTTGTTTTGTTGTAACACATCATAATTCATTCTCCAATTGCTGCTAAATATGGTCTAATCCTATGCAAATGAAAGTTTCAACCACGATTTGAGCAGAGTACATAGCCACTTTATAAAGCCATACCGAATACTATTATAGTGATAACATACACGCTGATGTTCAATCATCAAAACAGACAACTTATTTTCATAAAACAGCATCAAGACTCATTATTCGTGAAAAGGCAGCACTCTTCACTCCAATTCCTTCAGAAAATCTTGATTGTCAACCAACACCTGTAAAATGCATACAAATTGAATCATATCACATACTTTTTTTGAGAGGAATCGTATCACATACTTGGCATTTATAAACTTAAAAACGCAATACATATACTACTTCATTGCTCTGCCCACATAGCCAAATGTGTTTTTCAAGTGGATAAGATGTGATAGAATCAAAATCTTAATTGAAAGATAAGTCGATGCTATCAATATTTATCTCTCTCAACTCAACCATGCTTTCTTAAACTAAAGCACAGTTTTCATATCAGATTCTCAATAAATGGCAAAAAGGTTGAATCCAATAATTAGACGAATATTTGAATGAATTCCAAGAAAAATTTAAGTTGCTTCCTAGAATGAATTCCACGGTACTAAGTAAAAAAGTAGAAAAATTACATTCTCTGGCTAAACATCTTTTATACCATGGGAAACTAAACCATTTGTGGGTCCTTCTAATATGAACCTTATGAAAAGAGGTTCAAAGGTTAACCATGAACCAAACCCGGATAAAAAATTTCTTCATATTGGGCAAAGCCATTAGTTTTATAGAGGGGAGGGGTTTAAGCTGCCAACTTACAATCAAGTCCGGGTTAACCCGGGCTGTGGACAACAAAGGACTAGAGACTTGTCACACTTAGGGAATGAGTCAAAGGGACGAGAATGGAAGAGTTCGAATAAATGTTATAATGGACAGTGCATTTGAATAGCAAAGGTTGGAGGAGAAATCTTGACCAATTAGTAATTTGATATCTACTTTACCAGTTTCAACTTTTTTCTTGGATTCCCTTACCTTCATTTTTTTCTCATTGAGAACTCTACCCGGCTACATACATTACTTCCCAATAGTTCCAACTTCCAATTTGTTTTTCTATAGATACAATACTGGTTCATCACCCCCAGAATTTCCCGTCACTATTCTTTTATCGAACTTCTGGAGTCTTCTATATTTTTTGTCCTAGTCAACTGGCACACTAAACAGCTCATACAAGCCCTGAATCATTAAGAATATTCAAGATATAAACCTACAACTATCCCGGGAGAAGGGCTGATTTTTCCCAGCTCTTCACACCTCTACAAATATACGACAAGTGGCACATAACCTGCCCAGTGCCCACCATAGTACTGCCCATGTCTTCCAGATCACATACAACTTGGATTACAAGGCCTACAATCAAACCAACACGTGGATCTTCCATCAGGCCAATCTCTCCATCAAAACCACCACTAGCACAACTCCTCCAGCTTCATTTCTGTCTCCGTTCTAGCCTCTAGGTTTAATCTACTCCCCCTTCCTTTTTCCACCTCCTTCGATCACAAGCTTACCTATCTCCCACCCATTTCATGCTCAGCTAGGACATACACAGACTCATTGTCATCTGCCAACCCAAAGATGCTTGCACTTCAGCCGACTTTTCCACTGCTTCTTGGTCTTTCCCACCAAGCACAATTTCGGACAAAACTGGAGCTTTGTGGTTACCTGCGCTCCAGAGCCACCTTCCATTTAAGCTTCATGGCAAAACCTTTGCATTTTCCTTGCCACCAAAATGTCGTATTCCATGCCTTAAAGTAGGACTCTTATCAGCCATAGCATCTTGCACCGACTGCCTCTGCTAGTGCCCCATCCACCTCCTTCTATTCCTTTAGGCTATGGACCCACTTTCACCTTCTTCCCCCCAATTTTAATGCCAGGACACATATCGTAAATCCTAAATTGAAATACAATACGACCTAAAAACTTAAGTACCGCAACATCATACAACACAATATCAAACCAGATGAACCACACTGCAAGCCCACGTTGCCAAAAATACCTGTGAGGTCCATGACTGGCCCAGGTCCACATTAGGGGGGGCCATTTACATCCCAGCTCATTAGAAACTCTTGTTACGCTTATACTCTTAATTAGTCTAGACTTCAAGGTTCTTGCATTAATTGTTTTTGCAGGTTCAGTTAAAGCAACCTCCTACATGTTAAGCATATTACATTTCCCTTTTCTTTTATAAACAATTATTGCAATGAAACAGTAATGTCAAATTACAGCCACGGTGTACTTGGGTAAACGTATTTGGATTGCACAGACACTTCTGATTGAAGGTGTATCCCGGTGTCCGACACCGACACTTATGATTACACTGAATTATGTCATTTTCTCAAAAGTCCGTGTCAGTGTCGTGTTTGGTGTCCGTGTCTATGTCTGTGCTTCATAACTTCGACACCATAATTCACCAATTATTTTAGCTCGTGATTTTTCTATGAAAGATACTAAGACATTAAGGGTGTGTTTGATAAACACCAGAGTACATGATAACACTCAAAATTACTGTACACCTTTTTAGGTTGTATGGTGTTTGGTGGTGGACAACGGGCTGTAATATTAATATTATCACGAAAACATAACAAAAATTACATATAAACATATGTATTATAAATATATAAATAATATATAGCATTATGTAACCATAAGTTATATATGTAGATAGATCATGTGTAATAAATAAGCATGAATATTTTGTCCATTTGGTAGCATGTCAATGGGAAAATAGTTGTCCCGTGATTTGATAAGGGCAGGGACAATTGTCTAATCTACAACTCTTTCTTGTATTGTGTACTGTTCAGTTCACTATTCAAATAAAAAAAGGAACATTTATATTTGTCCAGTCAAATCTTTTTATTTATTTGCAAATCAAATGGACCCTAAGAAAGTTATACTCAAAATAAAAGTTATACACAGAAAAAGATAAAAAAAGATAACTCACAGTTTTCCATCCATCTGGATCTATGAAAGAAGTGATCTTTGTGTTGAGGCCAGGAATTGGCCCTGGTTGCCTGGTAATCTTCCCTCCAAATTCTTGAGTGGCTAGGTTGACTAACTCGGCACTCTTGTATACATCATCAGTGCCAACAGCAACCTGTTATATACACCACAGTTAAATCAAGGTGTACAGAAATGTGAAGATACCAGATTAGGCTTCTTGTCTAGAAGGAAATATAACATTTAACTAACCTGTGCATAAGCATTTCCCTTGGTGTATTCAGTGACACCATAGTTATATGTCAGCTCCAACACAATGGTCTCGTGCTCCTCTGCGTACCCAAGCATAGCTAAAGTGTACTGTACGATGTACGGTGTAATTCAGCAAAAAATCATAAGCAAAACATGGCTGATGAATCAAATATGTTCTGGTCCATATGTAGACTTCCAAGATCAGTTAAGAAAGGAGCTCACCTTGTATTGAGGTCTATCAATCGTCCTCGCCAGCTTCAAACCCAAAGCCTGTGAAAATATGATCCAGTAAGAACACAGCCTTAGTTAACAAAAAAACAATTTTGGATTAAGAAAGGAATATTATATATAAAACTATTCATGTGCTTTCACACAATATCATAAACTTTTAGTATTGCTAGTTCATGACATGGTATCAGTGTCTCAAAAACCAAGTCGTCCAGATACTGATTCTTCTTGTTGGTCCCATTCTTCTAAAAAAATAAAAAATTCAGCACAACGTTGGGTGGGCCTATTTGTCATCCACACTTCAAGCTTGATGGGCTAATGCGCCAGGGGAAATGTTAAACATAAAACCATTCAACCATTCATGTGCTTTACTTGATAAGTTAAACTTTAGATTATTCCATATCAGAAATAAACTTAAAAATCACAATATATCAAAAGCAGTGTCACGGCTGTGTCGATGTCTATCACAAGCAAAAACTCATTATTTCTCCAATCTAGATTTCTGATGCTACAGAAAACAGAAGATAAATTAAGTCATTTCATAGAAAGTTGGGAACCAATTGATGAAAAAGATTTTTTTTTTTTTTTGAAGAAACTAAACTAACCCCCTCAAATTGGCACCAGAGAGAATCGAACCTGAGACCTTGAGGAGGAGCACACTCCCAGATCCCAAGCCTATACAATGGTCTCAACATAAGCACTAAACACTACACGTCCAACTCATCTTAAGGGATTCACATTCCTCCCTAAAATGGGGAAAATGGATGAGCACCAAGCAAAAATAATAGATATAAAAACCACTTACGGGCCTTCACATAATAAATCGATGTTTTAGGATAGTTAGGTTATAGCATGTTACTTGAGCCTCTGTCCAACTTGCCTAGAATCAAATCTTAATCCCTCACATTTTTCTAGATAAATGTTAAATTTCAGTAAGAATGAATAGACTTTTAAACATTGTCAACACTAAAAGGCCAGTAGAGTCGACTAGTGTGACGGGAATGTTTGATATAAAATCATTCATAACTCTTCACTTAATAGCTTAAGCTTTTGAAATATTTGATTTAAGAAATAATCAAAAGTGTTCTCTATATCAATAAGAATGAAATACTTATAAATCAGGGCAGGAGTTCGTTGGCAGAACGTTATCATTTCATTTTGATCTTAGGGAGGTAATACAAAGATGTACTATCACCAAAATATCCGCAGAAAGGAAGGGTTACATGCACAGAAAAGGAAAATAACAACAACAATAATAATAATTGCAAAAAAAAAATAGAAAAAACCATGATATTCAATTTATAAAATTTAAGTGGGCAGACGTTTGAGACGTGAATGTTTATGAAACTGAGGTAAAAGCAGAGGACCTTTGAGAATTATGATAGAAAGTTACCCAAGCAAAATAAATGCAAGTGACGACATTAAAATGAATGTGCATAAAAAGAACAAATTGAATTGGAAGTTACCTTTTCATAAAACTTAATTGAGCGCTCTAAGTCACCCACACGAAGCATTACTTGGCATAATGGCTCAGGGGTAGAAGCTCTTTGGAGAATTTCAAAAAGATAACCATCAGGATCTGCCACAAAGGCAATAACACTTGTCCCGCCACTAACTGGACCAGGCTCCCTAGTGACTTTTCCACCCTTAGCCCGGACATTTTCAACAAATTTGTAGACCTGAAAGTGGAAGAGATACTCACATCAATTTCAGTATAAAAGGGGCAAAAAAATGATCAAGCTTTTCTGAAAGTTGACTATAGCCTACATCTGGAGTAGCAATAGCAAAATGCCCAAAACCAGTTCCAATATCGTACGAGGTCACCCCATAATCTGTAGACAAGATGATCATATGTGGAATCCATGTCAAATTCAATCAAACAAGCAATAGATGATAATCAAAGGTATATAGAATCAGAGAATCACAATATACATATGATTCACTGCATGCGTGAACACAAAAGGTTTAAAGTATAACATACTATAAGTTAATTCCACAACAAAATTGGATGTTTCTGGGCCAAATCCAAGAAAAGCATTAGCATATTTCTCCTCTGGAACATCTCTTTTCCTCAAAAGCTTCATTCCGAAAGCTTCAGTGTAAAACCTGAGAGAAAAAGCGAGGAGATTATAAGCCTCTAAACACACATCGCATCACATTTCAACAATCCAAGTGAACTAAAACCTACTTGATGGTACGATCAAGATCACCAACACGGTAAACAGCATGCAGGAAGCGGCGCTTATCTTTTTTCGCCCATTCCAACAGCTCAGCATTAGGTTGTGCAGCCTCAGCCATATTCAATGTGAGTACAAATACTCTGCAACATCATCCAAAAGCCGTAATTATTATTTAATATGTCTAGTTTCAACGAGTAAATAGCATAATCAGTAAGCATTATACACAATAGCATAGCAGAATTTGAACAAATTACTATTTTCGAGAATCGTGATTTACGACACTCTTTGACAATAAGTGATAAAAAATAGTTTTATGTCTTCAATTTAACTATCAAAAATAATTCCCTAGTAAAAAAAAAAAATCCAAATATAAATCATTTCTCTTAGAAATACAAAAATAACTCAACAAAATCAAGTTTTATCATAAAGATGATCCAAATTCACAAAAACTTATTGTGAAATTCAAATAAAAAAAAAGTCAACAGGTTAATATCCTATGTTTGATTGATGTAATGCACCTTCAGGTGTTGAAAATGAAAAACTAAAATAAAAATCAATCGCAATGAATTGTTGTGTATCTGTGCATGATTTATGAAATAATCGGAACAGATCGTGAAAATATGAGAGATAGAAAGAGGTAAAACCGTATTTGCAGAGAGAGAGAGAGAGAGAGAGAGAGAGAGTAGGTACCGTACCAGTGAGTGAGTGAGAGTAACGGAGGATTGTAAGAGAAGAAGAAGAATCTAGAAAATGAAGGAAGATCAATTGCTTTATTAGTAGAGTACGTGGCAAATGATTGTGAGTTGGTGACTGCATCGGGACGGAGTTGTGGGTTATGGTGGACGGACTCCTCGAGATAGACTTCTTTCTTACCATTGTTTTTTTCTTTTTTACTTCCCAAGATAATTGGACAAGTTAATTTTATTTGTAGTTGTTTTTAGTAATACATATTCGATATGTAATCATTTTTATATCAAACAATTCATGTTCGAATTTTTAGAGGTTGAGATGAAATGAATTGGGTAGTAAAAGTCATTGTTTATATGTAGTTATGAGAGTTATCGTTGATATTTTTACTTACCGATTTGAGATGACGGTATTGGGAAAAGAGCAGTGCTATTTAGTGGGAAATAAAACATCAAGAAGTTATCCGAATAATTTGGAACCGTCAGATTAAGGCCTTCTACGCAATACATGGGCAGCTGGCAATATAATAAGGTGGAGAAATACAAGGAATGCAAGGTCGTGATACTCTCAGGATATTATTTCTCGGGAGAAGTAGCATTTTCCTTGGGAAAACTCAAGTTGCACATTGGATAGATAAGATTCTTGAGAAGAGTTTAAAAAGATGAGACAATCCTCACCTTACAAGTCGGTTTTGTAAGGATGAGTTGGACCCCAAATTTCAACATGATATCAGAACTTGTCGAATTCAAGGGCCGCCTAAACCTATTCGCGCACTAAACCCAAAGATTATTAGACGTGAAGGGGGTGTATTGGAAAAAATTCAAATCATCAGCATTGACTTAGGAGCTTGCATCATTGAAGCATAAAGGCGTTAGTAATGTGAAGGAAAAAAGGATTGATATTGGAGTAAGAAAAACTAAAATGTTCCAAATGAAGGATGATGCATTCATAGATGAAATGTATAAAAATAAAATAAAAAGTCACTATCGTTATCAATGAATTGCACTCTCTTGAAAAGAAATATAGTTAGATCATCTACAACAGAGCACCTTAAATTGGGTACTTAAATTAATTTCATATGTCCACATCACTTATTTTACGGTAATACTTAATAAGCATCCATTTTCTCCAACCCAGCACCTCAAAATAAATTATTAAATGGTCCTACAAACAATTTTATATCATTACATTCAACAAAATTTATTTATTTTATTAAGATTTATTAAATGGAACCCATGAAAAATGAAGAGAGAGGGTTTTTCCATAGCCACCGTTCTCCATAGTCACTCATATATTATACTCCACAATGGACGTGCATATTTAATATGGTGTTAAATAGATGAAGCACTCACCATTGTGGATGGTCTTACAAGTCTTCCAAAAAATATGGAGACATCCTCCCTACATACATCTGTGAATGTTTAAAATGAACACATGGCATATCAAAATTAAATACAAAGAAAAAGTTACATATGGCAATGTAAGGTTGAATGATACAAATCATTTATAACAAACTTTTTTTTTAATGACACCATTTATGACATATACTAAAGTAACAAAGTATAATTGAAAATTTTCAACAACAAAATTTTGAAAAATAACAAAAAATTACTAATACACGATGCATAAATTATCAATCTATTAAAATTACATAATCTAAAAATTATAAAAATAGAATTATAATTTATTAAATCCGAAAAAAAAATGTTTTTTAATTGTGATATAATGTCTATTTTATTATATGATTTATTTTGCATTGATTAAAAAACCATAATCTCAAATTATTACATTGCTTCTTGCATATGAATTTATTGAAATGGTCTTACGAACAAAACATTAAAAAAGTACAAATAAAGAAATCTCATATACTTACATTTGAGAATAAACAATGAGATTAATTAGAATAGACTGAGAGTGTAAAATAATTTACATTGTTAACCAATTAAAACCAGTCAATTAGACACATCAACTTAGGCCCCGTTTGGTTTGAGCTTATTTTGAACTTATGAAAAATAGCTTATGTAAATAAATAAGCTTTTATTTTAATTTATAAGCTCTCACTAGCGAAAATCGTATTTTTATAAACTGTTTTTTGGGAAACAACCTTAAAAATTTATAAATAATACACAAAAACTAATGTTAAAAATAAGCTAATCCAAACGGACCCTTAATGTTAAAAATAGGAAAAAAAATCAAATAAAATATTTCTTAATAACTTTCTTCTAACCATGTTTCTTAGTTTAAGGTTGTTTTTTCTTCAACCCCCCTTTCCTTTCATCTTGACCCTTATCCTCATTCTTCTTCATCTCTTCTTCTTTTAACTCCCTCTAAATCATGTAGCTTATCTTTTCAGATTGTTTCTTTCTTCATGATTAAATGTTTATCTTTTGAAACATTTAAAGTTTTTTTTTCTTAAATGGCTCGATTTAAAAAATGTAATTTGATTAGTCTGGGGTGGTTGGGATGATCTTTTGGTACTAAATTAATAATAGAAACAAAAGGGGTTAATCATTTGTGTTTGTTGATGAATGTTTTTGATGATTTTGTTTGGTTTTCTCATGAGAGATATTTTTGTTATGTAATGAAGCTGGTGGTGTGGGAGGAGATAGAGATGTTCATGATTTTCTTTTTTCTTCAAATCGTCACGGTCTCCTTCAAACTTTATGAAAACTAGTTTTGGAAGGATGAAAGGATGCAGTATCATAACAGAAATGGCAACCTCAAATGTCTAAATTTTAAGAAAAAAAAAAAAAACATGAGTAGAAGATATTTATTAAAAAAGATTTTATTTGATCTTTTTCTATTTTAACATTAAGCTGACGTGTCTAATTTAGTGATTTTAATTGGTTGACAGTGTCAAAATTAATTTCGAGTGAAATAATTGAGTTGAAATTATTAAGATGATAAAAATTCAGACATCCAATCAGAATCTGCCACATGTCATCCATTATCTCCAAAGACTTCTCTCTCCGCCTCTCCTGAATCTCACTCGCGCTGTCGGCGCGTGTTGCACACGCGCCAGGCATTGGCCAATCGCTCGCTGCCACGTGTCCCTGTCGCAGACCATTAAACAATGTTGAATTCATTCAACACCTCTCTCCTCCACATCACTTTTCCCCCACTTTCAACACACCATTGGAAAGGTCACAAGTGTTGAATCCCACTTTCAACACTCCCATTGCACTTGGTCTGAAAATGACAACAATGATAAACTCAAAGTGGACTTGAAGTTAAATTTAAAGGGAAATGATATCTGTACAACCATTTTTGTGCAACTTTCTCTTTCATACTCACATTATTTTCTTATTCTCTCTCTTCCTTTTTCTCTCTCCATTGTTTTTGACCAATGAAAAGAGAGAAAACAAGGTTGTCTCAAAAGTTGTACAAAAATAGTTGTTCAAATATCATTACTCAAATTTAAAACTCACGCATGTGAAGTAAGTTAACCTTCTTCTAGAAAAATACTCTTTGCTAGGTCAAGAAAAAAAAATCTTATACTTAGTGTGTGTTTGGTTTGGCAGTGACTAGAATTGATTTTGAGAAAATTGATTTTGTTTAAAAGTGAGTTGGAGGTGAATTGATTTATGTTTGGGTACACTTTTCTAAAAGTGATTCTTATGAGTTGATGTTGTTTAGTTACTTTTAGGGGTGAGCACAAAATCTGAACCCGCCCACCAACTCATATATCCGAGTCACCCGCAGGTTCATCAGGCGGGTTAAAACAGGTCTCAGGTGAAGAAATTCTAAAAAATAGGGTATGTGTGGGTTTAGACGGCCGGACCCGGTTTTTACAAATCCAAAACCGTGTAAACCGAACCCGTCCGTCCTATAAAATAATTTACTCCACAAAGCCCAATCCATTATACATATCACCCTCATATATATAAAATTCCTCATCTCTTCTTGTTAAATTTTTTATAACCTAATATTTTAATGATTGCTATGATACTTTGATCTATGACCTTTTTCTTTTTAATTTATTGATGAAAGTCTTATTAAAAAAATAGCCAAATAAATTTGAGATGAATAAAAAAATATTGAAGAAATAACCGAATCAACCCGCCCGATCAAACCGAGACCCGTCCAAACTGAAACCCGCACAAACCGTATTAATTTGTGGGCGGAATTGAGTCTTTAAATTGGATGATCGGTTTCATACATCTTGCCGAGTCCGGGCCCGAACCCGACCGTTGCTCTACCCTAGTTACTTTGAACCAAAATTGATTTTGAATGTGTAATGACCAAGCTATCCTTTTAATTGTGTTTAAAAGTAAATATCTTATTCTTAACTTATCCAAAATCATAAATGAATTTTTATTGGTTCACAAATTCATTTTAAAATAATATTAATTTATAAAAGTTTTAATTGGTTGACAGTGTAAAATTGTTTTACACTGTCAGGCTATTCTAATTAATCTTATAAAGAATATGAGAATTACACGTGACACTGTATAAATAAAATATTGATTTTTTACATATATCACACACTACCACATTGACACATTGATCCATAGTTATGAAAAGGATCATTGAAAAACAAATATATCTAGCGTATTAAATGATAAAAACGAGGTTAAAAATGAAAAACATTGATTACATTTCCCCAATTCATATTAACAAATAAGGATATGTTGACTTATAATAAAAAAAATTAGATACATCGACTTTATTCGAAGAGAAATAGCATAAATGCTGAATTTCAATTTCTTCCACCATTTATACAAAATTCAAATTTAAAGCAAGTGATGATAAGTTGAATTGAATTTTTTTTTTAAATTGAATTGAATCTATGAGTATTCCTTTTAATAATTTATTATAAACCATAAATTTGACTAATACACGATACATAAAAATAATTACGAAACATGTATTTATCATTAATAAATATATAAGAAAACAGGACAAACATTTGTCGCTGATATATAAAATACACATTACAAACAGTGTATATATATGTATGTATATATAGACACACACATAGGCATACATTTTTGCCTAATAAGTATAAAGGAAAAAAACACAAGGCAAATATATATTCCTAATACATAAAAAAATATGAAACAAAAAAATTTGATTTTTTTTTTAAAAAGAAGCACAATACACAAATTTGTTATTGAAAAATATTTAAAAAAGCACATGAAAAATTTGTTATTGAAAAATATTAAGAAAAAGCACAATACAAATATTCATCATTGGTATTAAAACACATGACAAATAGTTTTCATTGACAAATAGAAAAACACGGGATACATATTTATCATTGATACATGACAAAATACGAGACAAATATTTGTCACCGCTAAATATATAAAAAAAAAACATAGAGGAAAAACATTTTTTAATGATAAATAAAAAAAATGAGGCACATATTTATCACAAATAAATATGAAAAAATCATGTGATAAAATATTTGTCGGTGATGTATAAAAAACATGAGATAAATATTTGCCGTTGATAAATAGAAAAAACACGAGAGAAATGTTTATCATTGATACATAAAAAATACAAGACTAATATTTGGTCTTGATACATAACAAAATTAAACAAATAATTTGCTTTGAAAATATGTTTTAAAAAAAGCACAAGACAAAAATTTGTTATGAAAAAAGATTGAAAGAAGCCATCACATATATTCATCATTGATATAATAATCATGGGACAGATAGTTTTCATTGATGAATGGAAAAACACGGAACAAATAGTTGTCATTGATACATAAAATAGACAAGACTAATATTTGTTCCTGAAACATAAAAAACTACGAAAGAAAAATTATTCTTTGAAAAAAAGCACACAATGAAAGTTTGTTAGTGAAAAATATTAAAAAATGCAAAACACAAAAATTCATCATTGATACAAAAATCACAAGACAAATGGTTCGTATTAATGAATAGAATAAACACGAGATAAATATTTATCATTGATACATATAAAAATACGAGATATGTATTTGTCACTGATAAATATAAAAAAGAAGAGGTGGAGTATTTTTCAAAGAAACATAAAAAAATGAGACACATATTTATCACTGATAAATATTATGGGTTAAATATTTGTTTCTGATAAAAAAATTAAAATATTAGCCATTGATACATAAAAAAATATGGGAGAAATATTTGTCATTCATAAATCTAGAAGAAAAAGAGAAAGAAATGTTTGTTTGATTTTTTTTTACAAAGGAAGACATATTTATGATCGATACATAAAAAAAAGACAAACTTTTCGCAGATGTATAAAAACATAGGACATATATTTATCTCTAATAAACATAAAAATATAGGATACATGTTTGTCACTGCAGCATAAGAAAACACGGGCAAATTTAATTTAAAAAACACAAAATAAATAAATTTCTTTGATAAATAAAAAAAACAAAAAATAATATATTTCCATAAATTAAAAAATTGTAGCTTGTCGCCTGTGCATTACACGGGTTAACACACTGGTATAACTTATATCATCACTGAAGCAAGACATATGTCCAATCTAAAATTAGAAGGTCTGATTGGATTTCTCAAAGCTAATGAAGAAGTACTCCAAGTGGATAAATCTATCAGGAAAGGAAACATATATCAGGGATCACAAAAAGAATAAAGAGGAGAAATCTCTTGCAAAGGTGATAATGAAGATAGGGAAAGTTGTCAAGAAGATAAGATGGGTTGAAGAGAAAAGATCAAATGAAAAAAATATCTCAAACATAAAAAATGAACCAGAACCATCATTAGTTAACAAAAGTTAGTTATTATGCCTACAATCAACTTGGACATTACAAAAATGAGTGCCCTATCACCAAAAAGCAAGCAAAAAAAGTTTCCATTAAAAAAGAAATCAACGGATGACTGAGATGGATAAAAATGTCAAGAGGAAAGAGCAAGTGTTTGCCATATGACTAACTTAGACACTAAATAGGTAATTCATGAAAAAATTTCATCTTGCAAGCAAAGAGAAAATTGTTTGATAATATTTAGGGCCGGTCTAAGGATCAAGCCACCCAAATAAAGGCTTTAGGTTTCAAGATTTTAGGTTAAAAAAATGCCTTAAAATAAGTCAATTCAACTATAAATATGTGATATGACATACTAATAATCAATATTTATCTAACTTGATTTGTCAATTTTAAGACCTCAAATCCTTTTGGTCTTAAGTTCAAATCTTGAATTTAATAAAACTTGATTTTTTACACTTTTACTAAGCATTGTGTTATTATTATTATTTTTTTAATTCTAAAGGTCCTCATTATAAAATTTGTTTTAGGCCTCTTGACATGTTAGGCCGGCCCTGATAATGTTTTATATGAATTACACATTTTAACATATAAATATGAAAAATTTAAGAGAAGTCTATGAACTAAAAAAAGGAAAAAAGAAGTGTTAAAATCTTTAAATGATTCTCACGCCTTTGTGTTACTAGATAGTCTTGGGTGGCATTCGGGTCTTTTTGGTGGGATTAGCACTTCTTGCACTATTTCTTTTTTAGCGAGTTAATATCCATTGTACTCTTCCCTTCAATTATTACTATTTCATTTCTTTGTTTGCCGATAAAAAAAAAAAATCAAAGAATCACAAACTTCTCATTATAAATTGTTTTAGGGTACATAAAGATCTCAAGAAAAACAAGATCCTTAAGAATGTTCTAAGATTTATGAGGATAATGTTTGTTTAAAAGAAAATGTTTTAGAACTTAAGAATGTTTGTTTAAAAAAAAAATTTAAGAACTTAAAAAAGGACATAATAAGCTCTATAAAATCAATTTAAGTAGGATTTTTTAACAAAGTAAGAATAGGTTAATCATAGAAAATTTAAATGTCAAAACATTTAGAGCATCCATAATAGGAGGGTCTTAAACATTTAAGATCCGGTACCTATTAGGTACTCTTGATGTGAATACATTTTTTGGGGGTTCTATAGGAACTAGGGTCAAACAAGCATCTCATTTTTGAGTGGGAGTCATAATACTTTTCATTAAATCAATCATTCTTGCACACACTTTTTTAATAATAAATGGAACTCATACTTTTTTAATATTAAAATATTTAAATGTAATGATATAAAATTATTGATAGTTGATTGGTGAGTCTTCATTAAAAAAATGAATCTTGCTAACCAGTGCCCTCGGGATAGAGGTTAACGAAATTATAAATAGAAAATTTATCTTAAAAATATAAATATTACTCCATCCGTCCCATTTTAACTGAGCTCTTCACACTTATTAAGAAAAAGTGTATAAGTGAAAGAGAGAGAAAAATGAGTTTGAGTGCCCTTATCAACTATTGGTGCATTCTTCTTTGTCATAAATGGAAAATAGAATATATTGAATTGGGAGTGGTGAAAGAAGTATTAATTAGTGTTATAATTGGAAGAAAAAAAAATTAATATTGTATTGAAAAGTGAAATTGGTCAATTTTTCTGGGGCAATATTATTTTACAAATGACTCAGTTATTATGGGACGGATTGAGTAATTAATAATTACACAACTTTTTATAAATTTTACTTGTTTTGGTTGCTTAACCAATGCCCTAAGAGCATTGTTTAACATTCTCATTAAGAAATTTGTGTGAAATGTTGGGTTGAAGGGATCAAGTGCTTATTAGGTATTACTATTAAAAAATTATAAATGAGTGATTTGTATACGTGAGACCCATTTAAGTGCACTAAAATGCATGTCTACATTGTGGATACTCTTATTAAAACTTATTTATTTAAAAAAAGATAAAAAAAAATACAAAGATACAAATGCTCATATTGCAACAATTATGGGCGTATTGAATCCTTCAGTTTGAAGAAAAAAATCTAAGAGAAAAAAACATTATCATCTTAAGCCAGAACATTCTAAACAGACAAACCTATTCCAAACATGGACATAATAAACCAAACTATTAATCCTTTGAAAAGAGTAACACTAACGATCAAAGATCGAAATCACGTAGGATACTCAAAACCTTACCAACTCAAATTCAGAATGTCACCTAGTAGCCAAAGAGAAAGCCACGGTACTTGGACAATTATTCTTCAAGATATATGTCATAACATAGACAAAGTTTTCTCTCTATGTGGAAGAAAAAGAGGAAGGATCAGTAACATCTGAGACCATCCCCAATGGTTTTTTCTTTCAACACCCACTTTTTCAATTCCCAACACTCCACATCATTTTCTCTCTCTTATTCAACACTCATTCAACTTTTACCCTCTCCAATGGTTTTTCATTCAACACTCTACCCCACCACTT
>Ga0315914_1002107_pt1 | contig 30423 bp, 13 predicted proteins | sample MpolenodulesMG_FD_203920 | JGI IMG/M metagenome (GOLD analysis project Ga0315914, IMG submission 203920) | Medicago polymorpha root nodule microbial communities from Los Angeles, California, United States - elongated nodules | ecosystem: Host-associated > Plants > Roots > Nodule | place: USA...
TAAATAAATTTTGTTTTTTCAAAAAAATAAAATAAAATTGTTAAGTGTTTTTTTATTTTAATTTAATTATAATCGATAATTGTAATTTTATGTAATTATAAAAACTAAAATATAAAATTAAATAAGAATAAGAAATAAAAGGTGGTGGGGTAGAGTGTTGAATGAAAAAACCATTGGAGAGGGTAAAAGTTGAATGAGTGTTGAATTAAGAGAGAAAAATGATGTGGAGTGTGGGAATTGAAAAGGTGGGTGTTGAGTGTTGTTGAATGTTATTAACCATTGTAAATGGTCTTATAGGTGGATTGGTGTATCAGCGGTTGTTCCGTTTTATGTGCTGGATCATTTTAATCAATTCACTTTCAGTGGTGGTATCTTTAAGGTGCGCCGCTCTATTATTCAGGTCATCTGGTTTACTACAGTGTGGGAAATCTGGAAGGAAAGAAATAACAGGCAATTCAATGATAAAGTTAGCTCAGTTACTCAGGTGGTAGAAAAGATTAAGTCTCTTGCTTTTACGAGGTTGAAGGTGAAATTTGTTTCTCTTCCCTTCAATTACCACAGGTGGTGGCTTAGTCCATTTGCCATTTTGAGAATAGGGTAATGTTATTTCTTATCATGTTTTAATCATGTACAGGGTCCCTTTGTAAATATTATTTTGACTTTGTTGTCTCCTCATTAGTACATCTTGTGCTAAGGAAGACATTTTTTTAGGTAATATATTTCATTTTAGCCTCTTAAAAAAAACAAATACACATCCATTGCCTCTTAAGGAAGACATTTTTTTAGGTAATATATTTCATTTTAGCCTCTTTTGATTATAGGTCTATTTTGCGAGATTTTATACAATTTTGTGTCGGTTTTAGGTTTCGGTTGATTCAAATTCCTGCAAAGTGGTGTAGTAGCCCACCCAAAAATTTAAATAATTCAATTATAGGTCTATTTTGCGAGATTTTATACAATTTTATGTCGGTTGATCCAAATTCCCGCAAAGTGGTGTTGTGGCCCATCCGAAAAATTTAAATAATTCAATTATAGGTCTATTTTGCGAGGCTTTAAACAATTTTTCAACAGTTAATTTTAGTGGCCCACCCTAACTTTTTTTCCTGGCTCCGCCACTGTGTGAGCGCATTCAGATGAGAAGTGATGCGAGTTAAAAAACAAAATATTGAATGACCAAGAGTTCAATGGTACTTGTGACAAAACTATTATATTTTGCAATACATTTTTTCTATTGAATATATTTTTTTTACAATTGTATTGTTTAAAAGTTTTTATAACTCTTAGTGACGTACAAATGGTGTAATGGTGTAAATATTTTATAAGTATAAAAGACTAATTTGACATACAAATAAAAATAGATAGAAAGATAAAGTTGGGAAAAAAATGTATATTTTTTTATCCCTGTAAATAAAGATATAATTTTTTCTTTGTCCCTATAAAAATATTTTCTTTTTTGGTCATTGCTAATAAGTCAATCTTGTTTATTTTTTTTATCATTATTGTTTTGTTTTGGTTTATGTAAAATTTAGTCATAAGTGACATAAATGAGTGTGTTAGGTTCAACTTAAACTAATTAAATTGACACACAAGCAAAAATTAAAAACAAAAGTGAAAGAAAAAAACTAAGATCATAAACATAATTTATTTTGAGAGGATCATAACATTAATTTATTGTAAAGCATAAATAAGTTGCAGTACATCCATTCTAAGCTGTAACATCCAAATATTTCATGAAGTGAGTTTCATTGTAGTTGACAGCAGCAGGAGGTGTATTCCCTGGGCACCCAGGCACATTACAGGGTGCACCATCCTCCATTACACAAACACATGTTGCGTATAATGTTCCAGCACCGCCTTGATGACAATAGTACTTGACATGACCTACGCCGGTATAACATGCTTGACAAGTTACTTTGCATTTATTTATATCAGGAGAGCCACCTCCAATCCTTGTTAGCGTGCATGATTTCACCTCAAACATTACTGTAAAATTAATAACAATTTTTAAAATATTCTTTGACCAAAATATGCAAAGTACAACATAAAACATGACATGCAGTACCCTTTTCTTGAGATTTTGTTTAACTCTATTAAAATTCTACGTGGTTTTCAATGTCTTCATTTATAAAAATCAAATTTAATAGATTTCTTAGGGGAAACCGTGTAAGAATAAAATGTAGGTCGTCTAATATGCACTAACAAAATAGTATTGGAATTACGAAAGAAAAAGTACCTGAAGTGAATACAAGAAGGCCAAGGATTAGAGTAGTTGATAGTGATTGGGCCATTTGTTCTTCTACTTGACACTAGTAAATAAATTTGGAATGGCTACAAGTGTGATTTGTATGGACTGAAACTGAAATAGGTCATGGCTTTTATATTCAACAAAATAGTCTAAATAGTTAATTCTTTACAAAAAAGTCTAAATAGTCAATGTTAAACCGTGCTTGCTTATAGAACATTGACTAAAGTCCCTAAAAAAAAGAACATTGACTAATTAGTGTGTGAAATCAATATCAGAGTTCAAATATTGACATATTTGTAATAGACAAATGATAAAACAATAATTAAGGTCAAAAAGAAAAATATGAAATGCTTTTCATTATGATAGTGTATATGCACGCTGATATTATTTTTTTTTGTCTTTTATCCATTAAGAATTAATATTACCTTTTGTGAATGGATTAAAAAAATATATACTCCCTCCGTCCCTTAGTAAATGAGTCTTTTATAAAAAAAATATTGTCCTAAAATAACCGACTCATTTCACTTTTCAGTACAATATTAATTAATTTTTTTCAATTACAACTTTAATTAATATTACTTTCATCACTCTCAATTCAATATATTCAACTTTACATTTATGATAATGGTAAATGCACTAATACTTGACAAGAACACTTAAAACAGTTTTTGTCTCTCTTTCATTAATACATTTTTCTTAATAAATGTGAAATTAACTAAATGCTCACTTAAATTGGGACGGAGGGAGTACCATTTTCAACTATTTCTTTGTTTAGGTATGATCATACCTAGATGTGTTCACAGTGCAGTTTAGATTATCTTTAAGGCAAAATGTCATCTGATCCAAAATAAAAATTACATGCGGTTCGGTTTGGATAATTATTCTAAAAAAATATGAACCGATCTGATCCAAATATATGCAGTTTAATTTGGATCGATTATTGGATATCCAAAATGCAAAATATTTTTTTATTTACTTTTTTTAAAAAAAATATATTTTTTATAAATATTAATATTACACAAACATAGTAAAATAATAGATTTGATGCAAAGTATATTAAAAAAAATTAAAATTACGGTATGAAAATTATCAATATTATAAAAACATATGAAGTAGTAATTAATAATATAGATTAAATTACTCCAATATATAAGATTAAAAACCAATGAGCAACATAGTAATGCGATAAATAAATCTAATAAAAGAATAAATGAGTATTAATATTTACTTTTGCGGTTCGGTTCGGCTTTAAAAAGGTGATCCGAAATTTGATCGTAGCGATTTTTACAAAACAACATCCAAGCATATAAAAAATATTCGATTTTTTGGATCGATTTGTGGTTTTATTTTGGATCGGTTTGAATTTGAACATCCATAATCATACCAACACTAAAACATTAGATCCCATCAGAACTCTACAGTTAAACGTGTTCGGGCGATAATAGTACTAGAATAGGTGACCTCCTCAAAAGTCCTTGTGTTACACCTCTTTAAAAAAAAATATCCCAAAAAAAATTATTTTCTTTTGTTTTCAATTTTTTTGTTTATTTTGATTTTTTTCTTTAAGGAGATAGATGCTTTCATATCATTTATTTATTGACCAAATTTTGTATGGTTAAAAATATTTTAACTTCTGCTTAAACATTTATTTACCAAATGATTTATTTTCTTTTCTCTCCCTCTCTCCGTTTTCTCCTTCTCAAACTCTTGTTGCTGGTATTTTTATTCTTCTTGATCTACTAAAGTAAGGTGATTTAGAGTCAATTTTAACCCAAAATCATCCTTCTATTTTATTTTCTTTTAGTTAAATGAGTGATTTTCACATATATTTTTTTTTATCTATTTTCATTTGTTGTTGTGATTTTGTCAACTTAGTACGTTGTTGTTTGTTTTGATTTCCAGTCTATATAGAATGTGTGTTTTATTTTTCGTCTTATAGTGCAGTGTTTATTTGATTCAAGTTGAAAGATTAACTTTGATTAAGTGTAAAATCAATCAATGAATTTGATGTCGTCAACGTTGTAGATCTGAAGACATAGATATTCGGGAAACTTGAATATAATTCTATTATCAGGAATATGTACTTTGTCATTTTATGATATTAACGCGAATGTTGTGAATCTGGTCGAAGATTCATCCCTTTTGTTTATATCGACTTTAAACTTGTATTGTATATATTTTTTTAGGCAAATGGAAAAGAATATTAATTAAAAAGAAAAAGATACAAGGACCAGTGACATTAGACCTAAACTAGGTACAACTTAAGCGAAATACATCGATAAAATAGACTAAGTGGACCAATCCTAATCTATCATCACGGCCGCAACCTAGCGAATCTGCGTATAGACGCAAAACAAAGTTACAAAAAAGGAACCAAAATACCATCATGAGCTGCTAAGACTGTAAATATTTTTTGAGACATTATCAAATTCAATGTTATGACAAGTCACTTTTACATTATTAAATCCACAACCTATCTAAACATCAACTGATCTAGGGCATAACATGAGATAATGGACAATGGTCTCATGCCTATTAATGACACGACGGAAAAAGGCATTGCTCGCACTTTTTTAAATCAAATAATCATTTTCGGATTGCACATCGGAGAAAGCATTAATTATAGAATTAAACCAAAGCTTATATTGAATAATATATTGTATACAACTAGTCATATAATTGATAATATATTGAAATCCTATCCACGTACATCTAATCCGAAACGCAAAGAGAGATTGGTTACCCATGAGTGAAGAGAGAAGAAGAATGGCGAAGGAGGAACATCAAAAAGCTTGAATCCAAGCTCTAATAAACTCCAACAGTGATACACAACTTGTCACACTCCCTCCCTATCTCTCTAAAATGAGACTTAAGTATCAAAAGTATATTTAAAATTCTAATTACAATCTTATCTACACAAGTACAAAAAGTGCAGGTTCGCTCTCGAGGTTTTTTCAAGTGGGGGAAAAAGCAGAGTTGATCTTCAAAAGTCATTATATCGCCTTGCTTTGTGGGACGAAGTGTTGCTTGCTCAACGAGTGTGATTTAGCCTTTCTCCATAGAACTCTATGGAATTGCTTGCCTAGCAAAGGTCCTCGCCCATAAATCCTTAAAACTCTCTAACTTGACTCGTCTTCATCTCGCATGAGCTCGCCTAGCAAAATTACTTGTGTCCATATTCTTTGTTTTATCGTAACCATGTCTCGAACCTACAAAACTAATGGAAAATAATTGGGGGCGGGGGGGAGGGGTGTTATATAGCTTACTTACTAAACAAGTTAATAACTACTAATGAAAATAACATGATTTTGACACTTGTCAATGATGAGTGTTTGTCAATATCTTTCTTATTCGATGTAGAAGATGCAACAAGATTGATAGAAGGTGTAGCCATTTTGTGAAAATGCTCAAGTCAAACTTTATGGCATAATAGAAGAGTCTTGACTTCTTCAATGTTGACAAGTCCAAATTTTCAACTTATTAACAAGATCAGATTCATATTGTTGAGGTAATCCCTCAAAAACAACATCAATACTCTTGGAAGATGAAATAATTTACCAATTATTGAATTGAGTCAACCGTAGTCTGAATTTTGAGAAGAAACTCTAAAATAATGGAATTTTCGACCTTTGGTTGCATAATTGAGATCGAAGGTAACACAACTTTGCATTGACATGAGTTTGAAAGTAAGCATGGATCTTAGCCCAAAGTTTTTTCGTTTTCCCTCTCTAATTTTCCTTAGAGTGTTTAGATAAGGTAATTGAGAAATTTTAAAGAATTTAGAATTCTAGGCAATTTAAATGATTCAATTAAATTATTTTGTTTGAATGGAGTAATAAAAAAATTATTGTCATCATTTTTGAGCAACTTTTATAACTTTTAATCTTTTTGGGCCAAATTTGAAAAATGAAATTAGGGGTCAATTTGTAATTTTAAATTTTTTTGAGGGGTCAAATTACTTATTTTTGGAAAAATATTGGGGTGAAATTGAAAAATTTGAGGACCAAAATGCAAAATTTGTAAAATTATAACAATGAAGAATTTTAAAATTCTTAACTTTTAGATGTCATTTGAAATTCTCTAAATTTAACTTGAAAAAAATACTTTATAAATTTTCATCATTTTAAAATTCTTCAAATTATCTATGTATAAATTATTTTTGTATGATACACAAAAAGAGTTATCTGTGTATCCTAAATTTCATCCACAACTTGGTTATAACTTTTAAATTTTTTGAAAAGAATTTGTGATTGATTTATGAAAAGTTTATCTAAAGTGGATCAAAATTTTGGAAATAATAAAATTACAATAAAGAAAGTTAGGTGATGTGAAAGTAAAAGAAAAGCAGATAAAAGGATAAGCGGTTGAAACGCGGCGAAGTAGTGAAGCTTTGTGTGGCGTGAGATTCATTCCTTAGATCGAGAAGAAGAAGAAGAAGAAGAAGAAGAGGAGATGGAGATGACAGCACAACAACTGAGCGAATACAACGGAACAGACCCATCGAAGCCCATCTACGTGGCGGTGAAGGGTCGCGTTTTCGATGTCACCACCGGTAAATCGTTCTACGGTCCAGGTGGAGCCTACGCCATGTTCGCCGGCAAAGACGCTAGCAGAGCACTTGCAAAGATGAGCAAGAACGAAGAAGATATAACCTCGTCGCTCGATGGACTTACCGAGAAAGAGATCGGGGTTCTGAATGATTGGGAAACCAAGTTTGTAGCTAAGTACCCTGTTGTTGCCACCATCATTAGCTAATTAATTCAACTCTCTTTATCTATCATCATATTCTGAAGTATGTTTGTGTTGTAACTGTATGAATCTGTTGATGCTGATGAATTCAGTCCTGTCCCCTTTGTCCCAATAATAAATTGAACTTTTCATTTCTAGAAAGGGGGATTTAGTGTTAAATCAATCAATAAATTAAATTAACATTGGTGTGATCTGTGATTGTTTTGGATTGATTAAATTAATGTATACAAGGAATTCAGAGATACTGGATTATGTCTTTGTTGTAGGTTATTGAATAGTGCACGGATATGATGAAAGCTCCAAAAGGATTTGATACAAGGATCTCTCTCTTTTGTGTGTGCGCACAAATCTGTGTTCTATACTTCTGTAGTTCTGTTACACTATTTTCTTTTCAACAAAAATATTTTCCAAATACAAGTCAAATATAAGATTAGATTACATCAATACATGATTAATTTTGTATTTTACAAAAAACTGTGTAACATGCCAGGACCAAGAGTCAATAGACTAATCATTCATGGTAATAATTAAGCGATGCTCCAGTAAACATTTTTTTTGTAAAATTGAATTAACTGGATTAATCTGCCTGTTTATGACTAAGTTGTAATGCTTATTAGCATCGATCATATGATGGCTCAACTTAGAGTGAACTTCTTCAAAACCTCTTATTTAGATCCGGGCCATGTTTTGCCAATTAGTATGTTGACATGACTTTAAGAGTATCTTCAATGCTAACCAACAAAAACAGTGATGGCGATATTACATGTTAACTGTCTGAGTAGCATCCATTTACACATCAATGTGGTCTTCACGTCACATGATGCAGTTTTGAAGACCAAATAACCTCTCTTTTCTCTCACCAACTCCTCTCTAAATATTGATATTTGACAAAATGGAAAAATATTAAGTTGATAACCAAATATCTCTGCTTCTTGGACACTTATTAAGTGGGAAATTACTGCACACTCACTACCAATTCAAATTGATAAGATTTCAGTTCCTTTCACAATAGATTGTGATTATATATATCCCCGATATGAGGATAATCAAAAAAGTAAAAACCAATTTAGTAAACATCACAAAAATTTAAGGGTGAAAACAACATAATGACATAGATCCAAAATAAAGACTCTATACAATTGTATGTTTGACTTCCTTGAAAGCTTTGCTCTAACAAATTCATTTGATGTCAATATTTTCATTCATGTTCAACAACACATATATGACACTTTTTTGTCTAATATTCAGAGTATCTCATTTGCCAGGTTGTTTGATTAAATGTTAGATCCATTTTGAGATAATAAGCATGTGGATTAGCCTTCATGTCTGGGGAGAGGAGAAGAATGTGCGTTGTTGAGGAATCCAACCACAATATTCATTGAGCCTACACTATAGTGCATGAATGATCCAAGTTATGCCATGGAATTCCAGATTATGAGGCAACATATACTTGACAATGATGAAAGTTGTGCTCGTTGGTCCAAACCTATACTCAATTATTTTATTTTATTTTATTTTCAAATCTTCACCGGACTTTCAAATGTAACACTGATGCGTCGTTTTTAAAGAGCTGGAGAGAACGTGGCTGGAATTGGAATGTGTATCCGCAATGATCATGAATATTTTGTTAAGCGAAATCTCTTAAACATGTTCGCGGAGTGGAGGCTTAGAGTTTGCTTCAAGCTATAAATTGGGTTGGGAGAGCAGGGTATATATCCGATGATATCATTTTTTAGCTTGATTTTAAAATAGTCGTGTGGTTTTAATCAAGTTCAGAATAATGCTTCTGAATTTGAATCCTCAATAGAGGACTGTTAAATGTAAAAGGTCCAAGTCTCTTGTGTTCTAACTCTGGATAAATTTGTTAGAAGGCAGACAAGTCTTCGGAGTTAGTGCGAAGTGTCTCCCAAATATTAAAATGAGTTTTACTGTTTTGGTCATTGTTGCAGCTTATGTCAACTTACCAGCGTCTTTATCTGTCAATTGTCAACGTTAACAAAACACAGAAAACAGTTACATTTCCAGATAGAAAGAAACAAGACAAAATAAGTATGGTTTTATCGGTATATTTCCTTTCAGAGTAAAACAGTTAAACAGTTATTCTTTCTTGCACAGGGAAACATGAAATAAAATATAAAAGGAGAAAAAATCAGATCGTATCAAATCTAATCTACAAGAGCTGCACGCACGATACACTTTGGGCTTTACAATAAGCAAAAGATATCAAATAATCTAAATAATAATTATCTATTTTATAACAACCGAATGAGAATCAATAAAAGGAATAAATAAATAAATAAGGAGATAAGAACAAAATCGAAGAGAGAGAAAATGACAATGTTGTGTTTTCAGTTTCATTCAATTTCATTCCTTATCAATTCTCTTTTGCTTCTTCATTTTCTATCATTTGCTCTTCCTCTGCTCAGGTACGCATGCTTATTTATTTTACTTCTGCTCCTGTTTTTGTTATCTAATCCTTTTCAATCATCGTCACTCTCATTTTCTTGATTTTTAATTTAACTTTATTGCTATCTTTATCATTCTAATCCTTCTTGATTCGTTAACTCCTCGATTTCTTCATAGTATAAATCTTGTTTTTCTTTTAAAGGTAATCTTGATTTTCATGCAAAATAATCTTGATATTTCATTTGATAGTGAAAACAGTTAGCAATGGGAATATATCTCAGCACTCCCAAAACTGAAAAGTTTTCTGAAGACGGCGAAAATGACCGTCTTAGATATGGTTTATCATCAATGCAAGGCTGGCGTGCATCAATGGAAGATGCTGTGAGTAACTCTATTCAAACAATTTTTTTATAAATTGATTAAGGTTTCTTGATTAGTTTTATGATGCAGTGAGTAACTATGGACTGTTGAATAATATATCGTATTTCTCGATAAGTTTTATAAATTGATTAAGGTTTCTTGATTTGAGGCTCCTTCGACATTTCTACTGGTATTGTTTTAGTATGTGAGGATTGTGGTATATTTGTTGATTTTGGGCTCTGTGTAATGGGCCTGACTTATCATTCTGGTTGAGAGATATTGATGTTATCAGGGTAACCGGAAAAATATGATTTTATCTTTTGCTTCATTGTTTGAAAAGATTCAATGGTTGATCTAGTGATTTGCAATTTTAGGAGTTTATGTGGATGCCATCAATTATGCTTTTAAGTTTGTATTCATGTTTTGATTCATTCAATTGATTTTGCTCGACTGAGATTGATTTTGTCTAGTCCATTGATATGCTGATGATGTTTTAACTTTCCTTTCGTTTGTTAGTATGCTGCATATACTAATCTGGATGGCTCTACTTCATGTTTTGGTGTTTATGATGGTCATTCCACTCCATTAGTATGCTGATGATTTTTCACTTTCTTTTCGTTTGTTAGCATGCTGCATATACTGATCTGGACAAGTCTACTTCATTTTTTGGCGTTTATGATGGTCATGGAGGTAAGATTTGAAAATGTTTGGCTACTTAAATTGATGGCAGAATGCCACTTTCATTACTTTGTTTCAAATTCCAAATGTCTTCTTTCCACTGTGAAAAGTGCATAACCTTAAGGGTGTGATTAGATTGTTAGTGTGAGATGGAATGGAATAGGCTAGTAGTTTTTAAAACACATGTTAATATCATTCCATCCATACCACCAATCCAAACATACCCTACACTTGCAACTTTTGCAAATAGGCATCTTTAACTTTAGTTTCATTCCAATTAGTCCTTAAATAATTGGGATACAGATCCCAATAATCATCTCAAAATGTCTACTTTGTAATCAAAGCTGTATTATGAATGCTTACTGAATCCAAAATTTTCAGGTAAGGTGGTTGCAAAGTTTTGTGCTAAGTTTCTTCACCAACAGATGCTAAAAAATGAAGCATACTTAGTTGGAGATATAGGAACCTCTCTTCAACAAGCTTTTTTAAGGTAGATGAAAAAGGAGTGTCATGTCTATGCTTAATAGCAGTTCCTCTGCCTGTATTCTGTAAATAAGTGACAATTGGTTTCATGTTTGGCAGAAGTTGAATTTTTGTGCTGTTCAAAACCTTCCATTTGGATCATAAGTTAAAACCTTCGTTTTGTATATCTTATTCTACATCATTTTCTCTTTAATATACAAAGAAACATAGTTGACTAGTCTCACTTAAAGTTACTTAAGTATGTTTCATGCATGAACCAATCGGGAGTATGGAAAAACTATACATATCTTTTTTCTAATGAGAAGCTGTAGCCTATTTGTTAGTTACTGATCATGGTGTTGCATATTCTTCAATTTATTTTGTTCCAGAACTAACATCACAGAGTAGACATGAAGTGTGACATTATATCTTTTGTCTCCTGTTGTAATTGATACAGAAGGAAAAAGTTCTGGTGGTTCCTAGTGCATAATGCTCTGTCTCCCCCTCTAAACTAAAATATGAAAAGAAACTTAGTTATAAACTGGTATTTTCAATACTATGCAGAATGGATGAGATGATGCGTGGTCAAAGAGGATGGAGGGAGCTATCAATCTTGGGAGATAAGATAAACAAGTTTAGTGGGATGATAGAAGGGTTGATTTGGTCTCCACGAAGCAGCAATGGTATTAACCGAGTTGATGATTGGGCTTTTGAGGAGGTAGGTCTGACATTTGAAGGATAGTTTAATACTCAACAGTATCACAGCTTAATTGGATATACTTGGTAATTAGGTGCCTGGTAATGAAATATCACGTTCTTGGATAATAGTGTTATGTTTGTCCCGACATGCTTGTTTTATGCGAGTTTATTATGCTATACATTCTCTGCATCTCTCTAATTTGAATTTATTTTTTGGAATCAGGGACCTCATTCTGATTTTGCTGGACCAACTTCAGGAAGCACAGCCTGTGTTGCAGTTATTAGAAACAACCAAGTTGTTGTTGCAAATGCTGGTGATTCGCGTTGTGTAATATCTCGGAAGGGCCAGGTAACTCTCGAATGGAAATTCCTTAATGTTTATTATGTTGAATGCTTTCATATATGTAGACAGACAAATACAGATAAATATAAAATGCTGTTTTCATATGCCCGAGTTGCTTGACTACTGCACATCGGTAAAAAATATGTGCCTCCTATTGAAAATGATTCTTCTCTTTCTCTGGCAGATTACATATTCTCAGTTATTTCTAAGTTACAAATCTTGCGGATGATTACACACAATGTTTAACAACGGCTCTTTTCTGTAGGCATACAATTTGTCTAGAGACCACAAACCTGATCTTGAGATTGAGAAGGAAAGAATCTTAAAAGCTGGTGGTTTTATTCATGCAGGGCGAGTGAATGGCAGCTTAAACCTTGCAAGAGCTATTGGTAACTTCCTATGGGATTGTGAACTTTTTTAAAGATTAATTTAAACCACCTTTTTTGTTGCCCCTCTTTTACCAATTTTAATCCGCCCCCCAGGTGAGCAACCTGGGCCGGGGCCTTTGTATCTTTAGCTCAGGATAATTCATAAATTCGACGAATAAACCGAACAAATTTCTACTGTTTTTTTCCTTCCATGTATGCTGTATTTTGGTTCTTCACAAGGCATTAGGAGTTTAGTTTCAAAACTGATTTCTTCAGAGATATCTTTTATAGGATTTGAGGGGTGAAATTGGGTGTAATATAAATTTTCCAATCTTTGATAGATCTCAATTCATTGTAGGTGACATGGAATTTAAACAGAATAAATTTCTTCCTGCTGAAAAGCAAGTTGTAACTGCCAATCCGGATATAAACACTGTAAGTTAGTCACTGTGATGCAAATCCACTAACTGTCTCAGTGATACACATACACTACACAGATGTGTCACATTTTCCATTTTCTTTATGGTAGATCCCATAAATAGTATAATGCATGGTGTTATGAAGTATTTATCAGCTATGACTGATATATTGTTTTTGTTTTGACACTTGTTATAGGTTGAGCTTTGTGATGAAGATGAGTTTATGGTGCTAGCTTGTGATGGCATATGGTACTTATGTCATACTTTTATATCTCCATATGATTCTGAATGTTGTGATGTATTTGAGAGATATCAATAGTTTACACAATTAAAATGTAATAATTAATAGGGTTTCCATTCTAGGCACACATATAGGCAGACAATATTATGTCTTTATTCTTTGGCGTGGGAAAAGTGCATTGTTTCATGCGTCTATATGAGTAAATTACACTGATCTCCTCATGTTTAGACACTGATGGAAACACTAGTTTCATAATTCACACAGAATTTTTTATTGAATAAATGCCTTCTGCTTAATTATTTTGCTAGACACATGTGAGTTGAGGTCTTACTATTGTTGACACTTGGTTTGATTCTGGAATTAGTTTCGATTGCACATGCCTCTCGTACTGCCTTTCTTAAAATAATAATTTATTTCCTTGGATTATTTCAGGGACTGCTTGTCAAGTCAACAATTGGTAGATTTAGTTCATGAACTACTGTGTTCGGTGAGATCTAAGTTTTTAATTTCTTTCCTAATAAGAAGATGAAGTATTAAATTTATGATAGCTGTCATAGTTTTTCAGAGATTAGTTATGCTTATCAATGATATTGAATGCAGTACTTGGTACTTCCACCGATAAGCATTCTGCTATTTTTGCTTGCAATTAGTGTGAGAGGATTAATAAAGCATTCTGCTAGTGCTCACTGCTCAGTAACACATCACATTTCTTTACCATGGACAGGATCCGTGATGTTCTACATCCGTTGATGCACTAGGCTTTAATAACCATTGTCTTTTATAACGTCTAGCATTTCACGTAATGCACTATTAATCAGCTGATCTGTAATTCTGCTGCAGGAAACGAGACTTTCTACAGTGTGTGAAAGAGTACTTGACCGGTGTTTGGCACCATCAACTGCTGGTGGCGAAGGATGTGATAACATGACCATGATCTTGGTGCAGTTCAAAAAACCTGCTCAGTCCAGTGCACCTGCAGAAGAGCAATCATCATCAAACGAACCAGCTGAATCACATGGTGAACCGAAAGTGGAAAGAAGTGAAGTTTAGTACTGTATTCTGTAGTAACAGTTCAAATATGTGCATTCTATGTATAAAAGACACAAAGTTCAAATACCCCTTTCTATATATATAATGTATAATAGACACACAGACAAGCGTATGTATAGTGTTAGTGTACACCAGTGATATATTGCATCTGAATACCCATTCTCCTTTCATATAACACTATGAAGTGCCCGGTACTTGCGTTCTCATGTCTATTTTTCACTCCTAAAGTTTGTTCTGCATGATTTACACGCGGCTTCAAATCAAAAGCATACCTGCCTATCAAGTTGATAGTAGAGGCCTAGAGGGTAGAGTAAGAGAGAAAAAAAAGTATCTATAAGGCAAACACTATTTCAAGTTGTTTTTTCAATTTATAATCCACCTTCGTTTACAATTACCAGTAGCCATCATAAAAGAAAAAAACAGTTGCAACATAGTGTTGTTTCTCTCAACAACAAAAAAAGTGATAATGAAGAGTGATGTTCTCGTGTATATTAATATTGTCATCAGGCATGCTTATATGTTATACACTTCATCGTTAGGGCGCGAGATGGCGCATGGCGGCAGAGGGGGCGAGGCGGAGGTGCTAGGTGTAGAGCATGAAAGATCAGAGCTTGTTCATCGTTTACAAAATGAAGTGAATTAACATTATATTTGAAAGTCAGCAATTAACCATATACATTTTAGTGAGTTGTGAAAAAAAATGAATTGCATAAAAAATATTAAGAATTTTTTGTATAAAGCAATATAGTGCAGAAGAATCAAGTGAAAACTAAGTATCCTTAAAAAAAAAAAAAAGTTATGACGTCCCAACTAGGTTGATAACCTATAACTAACTATCTTCCTTGCCTAGATTCTAAAAATTATATAAAGAAAATAAGTAGGTACAAGCTTGGGGGAGTAGATCAAAACCTAGGCAACACAAAATGGTAAAAATACTTTGCCTCATTAGAAATCTTAGCAAGTAATACACAATGGAGTAAAACCTTGATGAAAGGAAAAAAAGTGCAGAGTTTACAATAACTAAAATCATGGTCAACAAAATCTATATAAAGTTAAACTTAATATATTACAATTAAAATCATCTTTAGAATCGGATATACTATCCCACTAAATGAGACTAGAGACCAATATTCGCAATAGGATCAACGTCAACAAATTTCAAGGAATAATCTTAGATTACGTAAAAGTCAAGTTAACAAGTTGGGGATTAGATTCAAGCCAAAGATGTGTCCAACATTTCACTTGAGCTAACTCAATATCACGAATAACGTCCATAATTTCAGCATTCAAGCAAAACAGCCTAGAAAATCAGCTTGGTAATCTCAGTGAGGCTTGGACTACCATAAGCAGCACCGCCTATTACACTTAATGGGGTAAAGTAGAACGAGCCACATCACCTCTTTGATTTTAAGGAGCATAAGAAGAATGTATGTAAGGTTGTGTTGTGTCATTCAAGATAGCAAGACGGACCAAAGCTTCTATGTATCTATCTATGTCATTGATATGATGATTGTATTGATTTGGTTTGAGTACTGTGAGGGAGAGGGAGGAACTTCTTCACTACTCAACTCAAATCACTGAGAGTGAGAGTAAAGATGCATGCACCCACCTTGGCCGCTTTCGCTGCTTCCGGTGAATGTTGAGAAACATGTAAGTATTATGTTTGCTTGCTATTAGTCCCACATCGCTTACATATTTTACAGTTCTACTGTTTATATAGCCTAGACAAACAGCAGTGTTTGTCCCTTCGGGGACATCCGATAAAATTGGAACGATACAGAGAAGATTAGCATGGCCCCTGCGCAAGGATGACACGCACAAATCGAGAAATGGTCCAAATTTTTTTGCCATTTTTTTCCTTGCGCTCTCTCTCGTTCAGGTATGTTCGTTCTTCTTCTTCATTCGATTGTTCGTGTTTGAGGTTTTGTTTTTCCACTCGGTGGTTCCTTTTCTCACTCTTTGATTCTGCGCTTAGGGTTTGTCGAATTTTGAAATAGGGGGTGTATTGTATTCTCTTATTCCCATCAATCAAAATATTACAATTCTTGTTCTGATTTGGTTGTTTGTTACAGATAGAGAATTTTCTAATTCTGTCAGTATTATTGTACATAGATTCATTTCATTTCAATCTTGTCTACTGAAATGATTCACTCACAATAGACAATTGTAAATACATTCTTTGAGTTCATTCATCATTGCTTCTTAATCAGTTTCTTTTTTTTCTAAGGAATCACCAGTTTAGTAACTCATGAATATATGAACAAACAGACACTCAGAGTGAAGTTGTTGAAACATTATGTCATCATTTGAAAAAAGCGTGAAATAATGTTAGTGAGTACTATGTATGTCATTCATATAGACAATTTTCGCCCATTTTCCCAATAAAGGGAAAAGGAAAAATATTCACTACTAATCTATGTCAGTCTCTAGCAGCTGCAGGTTTACAGCCCAGTGAAGCGACAAGTAATATGCAAAAACCATTTTATGTGTAAGGAATTGTGAGGCCACCCATTGGATGATCATATCCGAATTCTTTCTCTGCTTAACTCAGCAACTCTTCAAATGAAGTCTGGTTCAAGTAGGACACGGGGATCACAAAACGCTTCATTTCCTCTCCGATGTGCACCACAAGATAGCCCGTTGGCACATTCATGACTTTCTATGATGTTTGGCTACTGCTAAATGGTGCCCTTCTTATAGCTGCAGGTAAACGGAAGTCCTTGCTAAATGTTTCAAAGAGCAAGCTAAAACTCTCAAATTTAAGAAAAAGGTATTTATCTTTTGATACTTAAGTATGCGAATGACTTATGATTTCTGTGAGGGAAAGTCGTGCATTTATAGTCTTCAAAAGTTTCTTCAAATCAACTTCTTTAAGAAATTATTGTTAAATGATGGGCTCCATAAGATGAGTCGAGGGATCATATGATCTTGTCTTGGATTCAATGGATTGTTGTTATAGCTTGCCCAACCTTCTGAATGAAATGTCTGTTGATAACCCACTTGGTAGTCAAATGAGATGGCTAGGTTTAACTTAATGCTTGATTTATGGAGGCTTCTAGGAACTTGTAAAGGGTTGCCGGCTTGCCGCTAATTTCGTGCTTTCTGACAAAAGACAGATTAAGCAAGTCATTGCAATAACATGGTTCTTAGCTTATGTGCTCTGCCTAGATGGAGATAAATGAAGTTCGAGAAAGTTTATCAACCTTAGAGAGACTGCTTCTTAGTTTCGTTTTTCCAAGGATTCACTTGTCTAGTAGTTCATCAATAGAAACACAGAGTAGCCAGTTGAGTTGTTGAAACAGTGTCATTACGTTTAAACAGAAATTATAAAGAGGAAAATAATTTGTTACTAAGTATGTCATTCAGATGGACATGTTTCACCCATTCCAGATAAAGGGAAAAGGAAAATATTTACAAGTGTAAAATAATAAAATATGCCTATTGTACAGAATATCACTACTAATCTATGTCAGTCTCTTGCAGTTTTAGATTTATAGCCCATTGAAGCTAACAGTTATGTACAATAAAACATCTTCTTTGCAAGGAATTGTGAGGCCACCCATTGGATGATCATATCCAAATTCTTCCTTCACTTGACTCAACAAGTCTTGAAATGAAGCTTGGTTCAAGTATGGCATGGGGATTACAAACCGCTTCATCTCCTCTCCGATGTACAATGCAAGATATCCCTTTGGTACATTTGCTACTATTGATGATGTTTGGCTACTGCTAACTACTAAATGGAGCCCGTCTAATGGCTACAAGTAGACGGAAGCCCGTTTAAAACGTTTCAAAGAACAAGATAAAGCTCTCAATCAAATGTGTCTAAGTTTTGATGCTTGAGTTGAGTAAGCGGATAACTTTTGATGGTTGTGAAGGAAGATACTGTATTTATAGACTTGGAAGAGTTTCTTGAAATCTATTTTGTTGAGAAATGGTTGTTAAATGTTGAGACGAGAGATCACAATCTACTCTTTCATAAATCAGTAAGCACCTTCTGAACGAAAGTCCAGTAGATTAGTTACTCACTTGGAAGTCAAATAAGGTGGAAAAGTTAAAATTAATGTTTTGTAGTCTGTAGGCAAGCATCAAGAATATAAGAATAATTGTTAGCAGTTCTTTTTTTTGTTGAAGAAATTGTTAGCAGATATTGTATTGATGAACCTCAGTTAAGCACGGAGTGTCTTATTGTGTAATGTTTAAGCAACGATTTCACAGGAATAATGTTGGCCTTGGTTCAACGTGAAACCAAACAGAAGCTTAGTGTGTTTGGTTGTGTAGTGGTAAAAATTGACTTTGATTAAAATAGATTGAATGTAAAATCATTTCTATTTAGATTCATTCATGTAAAATTGATTTTTATGAATTAATGTATGGATATTTTAGATATTAATTGTTTTTAGTTTTGTTTTTGTTTGTAGACGAATCGGCAAACATAATCTGAAACTCACACAATTGTGAGGTCCCCGAGTTCGAACTCGAGCAAAGAAGTCCAATCTAACATTATTGTCATTGTCAATTGAGTTGGGTCTTATGAACATGTATATAAAATGAATTTTTAGTATGTAATTTACCAAAATGAGCTCTAATATTTTAAAAAATTACCCTGTTCAAAAAAAATATTTAAAAAATTACAAAAAGTTAGAATTGAATCAATTGATGCAACATCAACGTTAAGTTACAAATAACGTTAAGTTACAAATAATCGCTTCAACTTAGAATTGATTTTGAAATTAAAATTGTTTCTTATTATAGAAACCAAACATCATGAAAATCACGTCAAAACATGTTTGACCATTGTAAACTCAAGTTGTAGAGTTTCATAGCTGAACCAAGTCTTTATTAAAAATAAAAAATAAAAGCAAAGAATGGACGAACCTATTTATTTTGAGACGCATGTTAAACAAGTTAATTATGTGTTTACTAGATAGCTTAATCCCATAGCTATCATCACAGGAATAACTTATTGAAAACCCCCTTATTTGAGTAAAAATTGGACAAGTTTGCATGTCTCTATAATTTTACGGTACATTTTTCATAGCTATTTTTTTAAGGTGGATCATTTTGATAGGTGTTCTACAATGTGCTATAAATTTTTAACATTGGATTTACTTATCCTAAAATACTATAATAGATCATCATATGAAGAATTGAGTTTTGTTTTTGTTGAATTACAGTGATCAAAGTTACTATCAAGGACAACAATCTGACCTTGTTTTTTGGGAAAGAAACCAACTGGTCAAGAAACATACGAACAACAATACAAATATAATGATTAACTAATAACACAGATACTCTACCTAAGTTATGAACAACGGTATCTTTTTGCAAATGAACAAAAATACCATATAGCCAACATTTTAGATAAAAAGTAGCGACACTGCCTATATGCGACCATTTAAGATCATCACATATTCAGTTAGATTCCAATTATTCCAGGCATTCAAGCTCAAATTGATGACATTTCATTTATACTAAGACATAGTGCTCCAGTTATATAAAAAGTTAAAGACAGAAAACAGCTATTCAGACAAGACAAACCACCCTCAAATAAATCTCTATTTAAACGAGACAAAGGCAATTGAAATGATACCGAAACAAAAGAATCGATGTCAACATAATTCAAAATTGTATAGAATAGGTTACACGTGAACATGACAGTATCGGAATTTCAAAATCCTTACACAAACTTCCTTCATCCTCTAATAACTATAGTAGATTAACCCAAACCGTTGCTTGCTATAACTAATCAATTTTGACTGAAGAGTATATGAGACTTGTGAACATAAAGCATGCATAGAATCCAACAGTACCGGTTACGACAAAAAATGCATGAAAAGCTAAAAGCATGTATCCAAAGTAAAATATAACTGACACCAACTGTGTGACTTCAAGCTTGGCAAAGAAGTAGAATGTTGCATAAAGAAAGGGGTATAGTTCAGAAGAACCAGAAGTAAGGTATGACCGCCGCCACCACAAGTAATCCTCACTGCACAACTGGAAGTAGCTGAGCACAATGGTTATTTCAGCACAAGTGACAACAAGGATGATGAAGACCAGAAAAAGGAACCTAAAGATGTAGTAAAACTGATTCAAACAGATTGAGGTGAGGATAAAGAAAAGCTCAATGTAAACAGCTCCAAATGGATTATGTACCAGGCCTGCTCAGGGATCTGCCTTTACAATTTACTTTCATGCCACCCTTTTGAGACCGGAAACTTACACAATAAATGGTTACATATACACTTACATGCGATAATAGTAAAAATCAACATTTATTAGGCAGTTGTGCAAATGTTTCTGTGTTGGGGCTACAACCGACAACCATCATCTTTTTGAAGACAGAGAAGGCTTGATCTTTATTGCCTGACAAACTATGACCGCGAATGAGAGCATTATAAGTAAAAACACTTGGTTCAAGACCCACAAGTTGTAGTTCCTCATACATCTTTACAGCGAGGTCTACCTTTCCAGCAATTCCAAGATGTAAAATCAATGCATTGTAAGTATAAAGATCAGGAGAAATTCTTCTATTCTTCATTTCACTAAAGAGAGAAAGAGCTTCATCCAATCTACGTGATTTTCCAAGCCAGTTGATAATAAAATTGTACGAAACCGTATCAGGATCAAGCCCAGTCAACTTTAGTTCCTCAAAATACTGAACAGCTTCATCAATTCTACCAGTTATGCACAGACATTCTACAAGAATGGTGTAGGATTTCAAATCTGGCCTGATTCCTTCTTTAACCATCTTTTTGAACAATTCACAAGCAATATCAATTTCACCCGATTTCCCGAATCCGTTGATAAGAATATTGTAAATAACACTGTTGGGCTTGCATCCATAATCTAACATGTCCTCGAAAATTTTCATTGCTTGCTCGGATCTTCCAGCTTTTAAAAGACCATCTATAAGAGGACCATATGTACAAGGAGTGGGAGAGAAATCACCACTCATGAGTTCATAATATAAATCCAAAGCTTTATTCAAATTATTAGATTTCACAAGCGCGGAGATGATAATGTTATGGGTTATAGCATTAGGCTCGCATCCTCTAGAACGCATCTCACTGTACAGATCATAAAGTTCGTTGATCCTCTTGGATTTACCGTGAGCATCAAGCAACAAATTGTAAGTAAAATTGTTAGGATGAGTACCTGCACTCTTCATATCCTCAAAAAGTTCTAGAGCCTTTTCGGTGAAATTAGATCCAAGAAGTCCATCCATCAGGCAATTGTATGATTCTAGGGTTGGGTGAATATCCAAGTTTTTGGTGAATTTGTCAAATACATTTTGAGCATCGAGGGCCCTTTTCCGCTTACACAGGACTTTAATTAGAGGTAACATTACATGATCATCTTGGCAAACAGAATTGCATACCAATATTTCAGCAAATGAAATGGCTTCTTCAATTTCTGCTTCAGATAAAATACATGCCATTAGTTCACCCCAGAATTGTGAATTTGTCTGTAAACCTGCCTGATGTACAAATTCCATTACAACCTTGATTGCATCCTCAGCCCTTCCATGCCTTACAACACCGGGAATGAGTGTGCACAAAGTTACATAATCAGGCGAAAGACATTTCTTCATCTGATGGAAAAACCAGAACGCGTAATCAACTCTTCCTTCTCTTATCAAACCATAGATGATAGTGTTGTATGTCAGAACATCAGGATTACAGTTCATCATTGTCATTTTACAAAACATCTTCAAAGCCAAATCAACTGCATCATTCTTGGAAAGACAATCGAGGAGCGAGTTAAAAGTTATTGTATTTGGAGGGCATCCAGACTCTGTCATACTCCCAAATAGTTCAAGGGCCTTCAGGATTTTTCCCTCTTTCCCGAGACCAGTAAGTAAAATGTTGTATGTCACAACCGTAGGAGCTAGCTTCAAATTCTTCAGTCTCCCAAACATCTTCCACGCCGCATCAACTCGGCCAGCTTTGTAAAGTGTGTCAATTAAAGAATTGATTATCATTACATCTGGTTCACACCCCTTGCTTATCATCTCAGACAAAAGTTGTGTGGCTTTGTCTATTTGCCCCGCTTTGCTATAGCACTTCATCAACATGTTATAGGTTACTGAATCCGGCGAAAGGCCACACTTGTGAAGATCATTGAATATATCTTCAGCTTCACTGATCCTACCCGTCTCTGCAAGAGTATATAAAGACGCATTACACGCAGCTATGCTAGGCATAATTCCTCTCTTTTTCATTGCTTCAAAGGTGTCAATAGCTTTTGCAGGATCACCAGATTTTCCATAATAATCAATGAAAAGAACATAAGAAAAAGCAGTAGGTTTAACCCCCGAAGATTCCATATTATCAAGAAGTTCTAATGCCTCATCCAATCTTCTTGCCTTCAAAAGTCCACAGATCAATGTATTATAAGTATGAAGATTTGGAAAAATCCCTTTCGTTGTCATCACGTCTAACATATCAAACGCCCGATCAACGTCCCCGGATTTGCATAAAGCCTCAATAAGTATAGTGTAGGTAACAACATCGGGAGCATAACCATCTACCTCCATCTCATTCCAGAATCTTTTCACTGTTTCCAAGTCCCCAACTTTACCAAACTTGTCCATCAATGTAATGTATGTTACACGATCCGGACTGTGACTGCTAGCTCTCATCTTTACATATAATTCCTCGGCCTTGTCAAGTTTTCCTGCAGCACAAAGAGCATCTATCAGAACCGTATAAGTGATAACATCAGGCCCGCATCCTTCATCGTCCATTTCCTTGAAAATTCCCCATGCATCATCAATTCTCCCCGCCCTCCCAAGCGCTCTAATACATATTGTATACGTGTAAATATTCGGCCTCAAACCAATACTCTTCATTTCTTCCAACAAATTCATAATGTTCCCGGTGTCCCTTCTCCTCCCAAATGCAACCATTAACGCTGAGTATGTCTTCATGCTAGGCTTCATCCCTTCTGAGATCATTCTTTTGTAAACCTTCAAAGCCTCATTACAAAAACCAGGTAACAGTAAATGAATCAACCCATTATATGAATATGCATTCAAAATAAACCCAACTTCCCTCATCTTTCTAAGCGCAAAAGGCGCTCTTCCAATCCCACCTTTAATCGAAAGAGCCTTGAAAATAGTCATGTATGTATTCAAATTCCTGTAAATAACTTTCTTTTGCATCAAATCAAACACAAAAACCATATCCTCGATTCTCTTTTGTTCTCTCAAAATCTCTAGCATGTAATTGCATGCATCAGTAGTATGCACAAAATTAGTCAACTGAGAAACTATCTTAAAGTATGAAAAAGCAGAATTTGGATCTGAAATAGACTTCAAAATGGTCATAACTTCTTCTTCAGACACTCTAGTTTTGTTCTTCTTCTTCTTGCCATTATTTACAACAACCAAATCATTGTCATGGTTACATCTAGTCATAGTCCTAAATGCACGATGACCCACGTGAGTTGTACAATGTTTCTTCAAAGTTAAGAATGACTCGTTTGATAAAGTTTTGATTTTGACAAAATTGGTTGGTCCTCCATGATTGGCGAGAACATAGAAATGAGTAGCAGTCAAAGTATAGCAGAATGACATACCGCTGTTACAACATGTGGTTGTTGAGGAGCAGAGAAGCAAGACTGTCATAGAAGAGAAAAAATAAGGGAGTGTTTGTGGATTAACCTGTCTCCCAGAAATTTTGAAGTTTCGGCTTTGGATATTTTGTTGATACCGCTCTGAGTGCTTGAAGTGCCATCATCACGTTATCACTAACTATTACTCTATTTTGGTCCAAAAAAAATTGAGGGATAAAATTAGGAATTACTTATTATCAAACAAAAATTACGTCTCACCACCACCAAAAAATAAAAAATTAGGTCTTCTAAAAGAAAGTTAGGTTTTTCTTTGCCAATTTTTTTTTCACCCATCAGTTTGCATAGAAAACATCAAGTAATCCGTTAATTCGCTCTGAGGTAAGTATAACTTGACAACAAATGTTCGATTTATCAATCGAACTCGAATACTTTCGAACAATGTTAAAATTTATTATAGAGGATAAAAATTCAATGATCTGGCAAGTTTTTCACTCTCTTATTTATTTGAACTAAAAATACAAAAAGAAAGAAGAAAAAAACAAATGCATCATGTTTACATTACCTATTCAGGTAACTTAATGCATGAACTACACACAAATTGCTTAGGTCTTGACAATTTCAACTGGTGATACTCAACACTTTTGACATGCATGAGAACTAAGGCCTACTATGACTAGAAAAGGAGGAGGAGCGAACATCTTCTATGAGGCGGAAGTAGTAGGTTGAGTAGGATCATGAGTTGCAGGTGGGGTGTAGGTAGTTATGATAGGAGTACAGTTAACTGTCATTGAAAATATTGAAGATCATTTTTAGGTGTAGGGGAATTTTTTTATGTCTAAAGAGCAATATTCTTGCGGAATAGCTATGGGGCATGCATTTTTGGTCCAAGCAATTATATTAGCTTTTTTTATAATGATTATGGGGAACACTAATGTTGAGATGGTCACATTATGATGGTATGCTAGTAAAAATAAGTTGGATATGGTTTTGAATGTCGGTTAATATGTCTACTGAATGTTGTGCGACCGTTTCGAAAGGTGAATGTTAAATATTAATTGATGCTATTTTGCAATCGTTAATTGTCATGTCAATTACACTAACAATAATTTTCCATCTCTATTGACTTTCGTCCCAAAACCATTGTGAGCCGCCATTGTTGCTTCCATGCTCATTGTTTGCATGCAAACATGCACCCATACTTGGACGACGGACACCATTATCAAAAGTTTGTAATCCTTCGCATTCTCATACCTCAAATGATGTTCTATTAAATTCAACAAAAGCAAGAGAGAATAAGTTGATAATCGAGACTTTAATATTCATTTCTCTTATTTTTATGAAACCAACGTTCATTAAGTCACCATTTGAAATGTTAGAACGAGAATAATATGGATTATTATTGAGTTTCGAACAATTTTCAAACATTTATACAATCAATCAATCCATTCCACAAAAAGATCAACATTTTAGGTTAGGTTTAAAATACTAAAAATAGTTTAAAAAAAAGAATAAGAAAAATTACGGCATGTGAATTGATTAGAGTGAGAGTGTATTTAAAAGCCCTAGATTTTAGGTTCTTCTGCCTCCACTCCACCGCAGTAACAGTTGAAGTTCGAAACTTTGTTTCATTCAACACGAAACGAAAATGGTGAAAGAAAGTGAAAGCTGTGGTGGAGTACCCGAAGCGGTGATGGATTCAGTCAACACCACTCTCACCAATCTTCGTGAATTCCGTAAACATTTTCAACAGTTTTTACCTCTCATGAACCCTCAAACGCTCTCCCAACTTCCACCTCTTGAACGTGCTCACTCTCTCTTTCTCCTCTCCAAAATCACTTCCATCCTCCTCACACGTAATCATCATCTTCATCTTCATCTAATATCTTTAATTGTAATTACAATTTTAAGTTTTGTTAATTCCTTCCAACTTAATTTTCTTGTTCTATTGTGTTTTTTTATTTGTTGCAGTGAAATTGAGGTGTAGTGGAGTTCAACCAGATGATAACCCTGTCAAATCAGAGCTTGTGAGTTATTTTTACTCTGCTAATTATGCTTTTGAACCCAACCCTGGTTGCTTACTCTGTTTGATTTTTTATTTTTTTTTATTTTTATTTTTATTTTTTGTATTTTCAGGATAGAGTAGAGTTATATCAAGACAAACTTGAACGCCTTCTAGATTTGAATAAGGGTATATATATATTTTTTTATGATTTTCTTTTATGAACAATGTGTTTTTGTTGAATGTTCAAGTTAAAAATATAACATGATGGATTTTTGAATTGGAAACACGTCTTCTTCAAGCTCTGAAACATATAAGTCAGATACTATCCTGACATGTAGACACTGATGATAATTTAAGAAAACGAAAGCAATTGAATTTAAGCACACGCGTCGATGTTGGGCAATGAGCACCAACACGTTAGACATTGGGCACACCTTCAATATGAGGTGTTGGTGGTACTTAGTCTTCCCTTTTTTATTAGCTTAGCCTTGTAGTATTCTATGGTTGAATTGATTGTGTTTTGGTGATTCTGGTTTTGTTTGTGAAGCTCCGCTGCGACCTTCTACTATGTTGAATTCTCAAGCAGCTACCCGCTTCATCGAACACTCTCTGCCTGACCTCACTCCAGGTGGGTAGTTAACTTGGTTTATTTCTTCTAGGGGTGATAAAAAAATCCATGTCTTCCATTTTGATCACATTGCATGTATGTAAAGAATTAGTTATTTCATATGCAGAGCAACGGCAGAAAATGAGGAACTTGAGTAGAGGGGAGGGAAAGAAAAGGAAACATCAGGAGCAGGCTGGTCAAAAGAGGAAGTATCAATCTTCTGAAAAGCCATCTATTTCTGTTCAAGCTGCTGCTCAGGAGTTTCTGGAGAAAGCACAGAGGGAACTTTTTGGTGGTAATAATGGCAGTATTAAGGGGCCACTTCAAATTGACAACATGTCAGAAAGCGACGACGATCAAATTGACAATTTTTCAGAAGATGACGGCGATAAACTACCTATGACCTGAATTTCTGAACTATGGTAGTGTTTCTTATAACGACCTTATTTTTTTTTTACGAGTGTAATGTTCTTTCGTTATACTAGCTGCACTGTGGATTTACAAATTAGGGTGCTAAGAAGTTTTGCCCCGTCTGAATTATAATTTTATTATGATTTGATAATGCATTTTAGGGGATCTCCGAATTTCTCAATTACATATACATGACAACATACGTAGACCCAATGTTTTCAAACTTGAGATCCTACCTAGGACCGGAAAGGTGTGACAGAGGATCATACCACGAATCGTAAGATAATCACAACATTAAACTAAACTTAAATTGGAAAAGATAATTAAAAGAGTTAATGAATACAATTTATTTTATATAAATTACATAAATTAATTAACTCAGTCGGAAGTAAAAAAACTAAAATTGAAGTTGATTTTTTTTCACCTATGCTTACGTCTTTCTAGTTAATTAAGTAAGAAGTAAAAAAGTAAAATGAAAGGTGATTTTTTCTACATGAGAATAACTAACATAATATCAGATACACGAATGTCTCTCCCAAATCTCCTCACTTCAGATTTTTTTTTCTTCAAACACATGCAACCCCGCCGCCATTCCCCCATTCCTTCCCCCTCTTAAACATGCAGACGCGAGAGAGTAAGTAGGACATTGTAGAGAATGGAGGCACAGGTCGACAGGGGGAGGTTACATGGAAGGAACAACAGGACTTTTTGTAAACTAGGCTGTGAAATCTGGCTGAAAACTGTCCTGCCAAGGATTGTGGTGGACTACCAATCCTACATTTTTAACATTTTGCCCGTAATCCCAATCCGATGCTTGCCCATGATCCCAACCTGATCCTAGAGCTTCGTGATCCTGCTCACGATTCAGCATGCTTGAGCCTTCAAAACTTGTAGGGTTGTATCGTCCGATCGTACAAGGACACTCACGATATTGACAACATTGTGTGGACATTAGATAGGAATTTGTATTGCATTTGACGACTAAAGTGACTAAATTCGGAAGTATTTTACTAATTCTACAATTTACTGTTATTTAATAGCTGATGCTGATATGCCCACGGTACTCCTAGATACATATCCAAAGATTATCCTCCAATTTTTAAAGCATTTTGAAAGAAAATATTGATTAACGTGTTTGGGATACTACATCCATACTTTTAGATACAACTCCAAAAACTTGTCTTGAAGATCCTTGTTCAGCTTTCTTCTTCATCATGTTATTAGGGGAGCGCAAACTTATCTGTTCATTCTTTGAGAATGTAAGGAAGAAAAAACGTGGTTGTGGGACATTAGTGAAGATGTATGCACTCAACTTGGTGATGGACTTTTTGAATGCAGAGTTGTTGCTTGGCGAAAGCTATGTTTTTTCAGATGATAAAAATGAGAGATGAGAATGATATTGTAGTCTAAGATAGTTAATAGTAAACAATTGACTGGAGTCAAGACTTCTTTTAAATAGACCTGTTATTTTTTTGTGATACTGATACTGATTAGGGGAAAAATTATATTTGTGGCATGCCTCAGCATTCTCCTTCTTTAATTTTTTGTGATAGAAAAGCTTTCTTTCATGTTATTGTGCATAAATTGCTTATCTAAGATTGTTTTTTCTTCTCGGCGGGGCAGGTGTGTGTGGGAGAAGCCTAGCTTTCCTTTGCCAAATGGAGCTTGTGTTCGTCGGATGGCTGTAGGCTTGTTCGCTAGCCTCTATTCAATCATGACACAACCTCTCAATTCGCACACACAATACTTGACATATGGCATTTCATTAGTTAGACATATTTAAGGTTGAATTTTAGATGATGTCCGTGATTTTTATTTTTATTTTTGCTTCAATTTGTGTTGTACTGGATGGGAAGGAAAGAATCAATTTGAAACTTTCGCATGCCTCAATAGTCAATCCACTGTATGGAATTTCAGTTGTTAGATTATATATTAAAGTTGGATTTTGGATATTGGTGGTGCTCTGATTTTTTGCTTCAATTTGAGAAACTTTGGCATGCCTCATCCTCTGTATGGAATTCTAAAAAACGAATTTTGTTGCAGACACAGTTCACAGAGGTATTCAGGAGAGAGACTAAGAATCCTATATCAAGTTATTATTCATAAGTTTTGGAAAAAATAATGAAGGTATTAAGGACAGAGTATAAGAATCCTATATCAAGTTTTTATTCATAAGCTTTGGAAAAAATAATGAATCGCTACAAAAGAAAAAAAGAATCATAATAACTTCACTATAGCCTAATTAGGTGCGGTGATTCATATGAGAAAACCCACATAAATAGCTAACAGACCCAGAACAGTCACAAGTCCAGTTTGCAGCACCGGCGCACTGCTAGTAGGTGCAACAGCCGGACCTCCTTCTTCAAACTCCGCTGGAGATGGTGCAGGTGAAACTCCCATGTATTTTCTCTTTGGAGACATAACCACCACAATGAGCTTTTGTCCCTGCTCACAGTGACCCTTTGCTCCGCTGATGAAGTAAAATGGTCCAGGTCGGTCTAGCTTCACCTTCGTGTTCCCATCATTGTACTGTTCAATGGGGTTTGAGCTGTTGCAATTAGCATAGTCTTCTTTGTTTACTTGCAAAACTGAGTCTTTCCCACCATCATATTTCCAGACTGCAATACAAAGGTTAAAGGAAAAAAAAATGTCAGTGATGAAAATTATGATAGTAAAAAAAGGGGTTTATTTAATCTTGTAGTTGAATGAATATTGAAAAATTACCAAGATGATCACCGACTTTGAAACGAGACTTTTCTGCCCATTGGTTGAGTGAGTCTGCTTCAGAAGATGGAACCTTCCAGGCATCTATCTTGCCTCCAACCAATAGCTCCTTAGCTGCAGAGAAACCAAAGAGAAGGAACAAGAACAATAGAGAAGCAGAAGCAGTTGTTGAGAACACAGCCATGGTGCTTTTTTCTGACAGCTGAATGTGGTGTGTTAGTTTTGTTACTTTACAAGCACAAAGGGGTGGTTTGCATTGATGCGGTTCCTTGGATTATTGTATTATTTATAGATAGTGATGAAGTGAGAAGAAACTAGCCGTTGTGACTTCGAAAACAGTACAACGTTTGCGGCTATTAGGTTGCGAGCGTGTGACCATGTGCCATTATAACGTTACAAATAACGGTGGAAAACCTTGAAGGGGTGGTAAATGGTAATAATACACAGGGTAGTGGAAATTGGGGTTTTAAGTTGTAACTTGTACTCTTTGTCAAAAAAAAATAGTTGTAACTTGTACTCTATCGCGTCAGTGTAAATGCAAACGGTAAAAACGCCAACCGTCAAATTAACATCAATTTTTTTTGAGTGAATAGGCAAAAAACCCCCTGAAATTGTAACTTTTGTCAAAAACCCCCTGACTTTTAAGAAACTTTAAAAAAATCCCTAAAATTGTCAAACGTTAATCAATTATCTCTCTCTGTTTGTTTTGGCTGTTAAATAACTTTTTTTTTTTTGCTTTCTTCATCTTCTTCCTTCCCCTTTTTTATCCAGAAAAAAAATTAAGAAACAACAGCCATTAACAACATCATCATCATCTCATTACTACAACTCCACCATCAACAACAATAACACCACCTAAGTTAAAGTTATAAATCTAAAGTTGTTTTCTCATAGTTCTCATAGAAAGCTTGTTTTCTTAAAGGGTATTAAAGCTGAATGCAAGGGACATGTTCACTAATTAGTTTTTTAAATTAGCTTCAGTTCTGCAAGGGACATGTTCACTAATTAGTTCTTTAAATCATGCTATTTCTCATAGTTCTTCAAATCTATAGTTGCAGAAATAGCATAATCAATTCTTTA
>Ga0315914_1002108_pt1 | contig 30414 bp, 19 predicted proteins | sample MpolenodulesMG_FD_203920 | JGI IMG/M metagenome (GOLD analysis project Ga0315914, IMG submission 203920) | Medicago polymorpha root nodule microbial communities from Los Angeles, California, United States - elongated nodules | ecosystem: Host-associated > Plants > Roots > Nodule | place: USA...
ATTTGGTGTCATTCAATGACGACATGAATAAAAATATTTGCGAGGTTGTGATAATTAAACGATATTGAAATTAAATATATAAGTGATAAAAAGATAATAAAATTCCTTCAAAAATAGATTATAAAATTAAATGGACCCTCCTTCAAAAAAAATTATATGGACCGGTTCAAAAAAATAAAATAAAATAAAATTGAAGAAAAAAACAAATTGAAATATAATATTAAAAAATAAAAGAAAAGGTTGCCAGCGTGAGTTGAAGAGAGGTGCTTGTGAAATAAATTGGGGAGAAGTAGTTTTTTGAAGTAGCATTCAACAACTTTTGGTTAAAGCTCATTTCATTCAATTTTATGCATTCTAAGAAAAGTACTTTTTTAAGAAGGTACTTTATTGAAATTGTGTTTACCTAACTTCTTCTTAAAAACGTAGAGAAGCTGGAAAAAAAAAGGCGGGTCAAACGGTACCTTATTCATCTTGAAAAAGGTGAATTCTAGCCACTAAACTGCTTGACAAAAAAAAAAACTACTTAACATTGCATTTCAACGACATTGAGCACATTTCCCTCCAAAAAAAAAAAAAAAACAACATTAAGCACATTCCCACTTATTCTCGAGTCAATAAACACATTCCACTTTGGTACATATGTATAGCCAATGCTTATCGAGTTTTACACTTAGACTCCCCTTAATTAAAGAAGATCACGAGGCATCTCCAATGCTCACTTAAATCTTGTTCTTAAACTAAATTTCATGGAACCTACCATGTCAAACTCAACTTTAAGAACATTTGCAACTTTTTATTCTAATACGGAAAAATAACATGAGTCGGATTTCTTAATCGTGAAAAAATTTAAGAGGGTCATGTGAAAGATCTCACAATTTAAATGCATTTGAGTCTTGACCCACTTATAATGTTTACAACGTCTTTCACATAATCCACTCAATTTTTTTAACAATTGAGAAGATCCAAATCTAAAATAAAAACATAAAATATACCCTCATCTGTTAGATTTTAACCGCCCATTTAATTACACCATTCTATTCACTCTTCACATAGGTGTTCGCAAAATAATTTTTCCATTCTTAAGAACAATGTGTCAGTGTTCTAGTCCATGGTGGCAAAAAATCAAATGTACTCTAATGCTATAAAGTTGTCTTTGCATATGAAGCATATTATCTATAACCGTATTCATTTAAAATTTTACTTTCATATTAAATAATTTGAATGTACTATTGTCATGTTCATGTAAATATTTATACGAACAACATTAAAGAGAATATAAATGAAGGATCTATTTGCATCAAAGTGCGTTTTTTTCTTTTACAATCAAAATGTCTTTTTTTAAGTTATTATGCATCGACATAAAGTTTCGACCACCATTTAAAAGTAGCTAATTTTGTAAAAAAAACAAAACAAACAAGCTAATAATTAGGAACCTAATTTGTGTACAATATAATATTCAATACAATTGATATGTTAATTATTAATTGGAGATTTGTTGTGTTGTATGTTGAAATGCGTCCTTATATGCTTCTAATGCCCAATTGCCCATGATATGCTCCTAATAATTTGAAGTTAATTTCTACGGTGTCAGTGAAACTCAATTTAGAGTGTGCGCCATGTTGGGTTTTTTTTTACCTAACAATTTCGGTGGCTTATCATAAGTTTTAAGAGACATTGTGTAAAAAAAAATAAAAAATTGTGATAGGTGTAGAACATGTTTAAATTGCTCTTAACCTGAGTTTAGCTTACAACAACATTACAATACAAACTATGTTGTTGTAGGTGTTGCTTTGGAAATATCTTTCCAATCGTATATTCCAAGAAGATACTTGTTTTAGTAGATTCACTTCATGAATATATATATAGTTACAAACAAGTTTATTTAGACAGTAGTATAGGGTAATCAATCATGAGATGCAGTGTCATAATTTGTCTATTTACGTTATTGAGTTTAAACAACCTTTGTGAGTCAACCACCTCATCTTGTAAAGCATGGCTAGTACAATCCATTCCCACCGATATGCCCCACCTCTCCCATGTTCCAGGAGTCCTCTCCACCGGTAAGTTTTTTTAACGACAAATGTTAGTAATTAGTTGTCTGTGAAATAAACTCGTTGGATTGGATTATAGGGGATGTGCTCATGTGGATGGCTGCAAACTCAACTCGTAGACTTGATGTAATTGCTCAGTATTGGCAACTGCTAGCTTCTCCTGACGATCCTCGCTCCGGGGATTATGGTTACACTCAAGATCAGATGCACACATTTGGTGCCCATCAAGGTGCTGCAGTTTATCAAGCATTAGATGCTGCTGCAGACCGTAATGTTAATATTAGGTGCGTTTCAATTTGGCTTAGTTTCAAATTCATCTATGATTTTATCAATTTAATCTCATTCTAGTCCCTCCAAATAGAAGTGGAAGTACAAATTTGATTAATATTTTAAAATCATTTTAAAATATTGAAATGGGTATGTTGAAGATTGATGCAGGTGATCTTAATTTGTTGTTGTATGTTACATTGGAGTTGATGTAGGTTACTGTCTCACTCTGGGGTTTATCCAACATTTACCTTAGAACCATCCAAACTTGCTTCTGGAAGGCCAAATGTTAAGAATGTGACCTTGTTATTGAAGGATTGGTGGGGCTCTGGAATTGTCCATGCCAAAGTTTGGATATCTGATAACAGGGATGTGTATATTGGATCTGCAAACAATGACTGGAAATCTCTTACACAGGTAATTAATGTTTCATTTGTTTTATGTTGGCTATTACCTTTCAACGTAGATTATTTATCTAACTCATGACTGATGTAAACTTTGAGCCTCTCTTCTGAAGGCAGCATTATCTGTTTTAGAATATTTGATTCTTAATAACTTTTATCTCTCTTGTTATTTTAAACTTTGTTTGGATAAACGACTTAATTAAGCGTTTATAGCATAAATGCTTATTATATAAGTGTTTATGTATAAATCATTTCTATAGCAAAAGATACAATAAAGTCAAACTGTTTTCATAAACTACGGTGAAGTGCTTATGAAAAATAAGCTGAAAGCAACTTAAGTGTTTAACCTACTCGATAAGCTCAAATAATTAAATGCAAACAGTTCCTAAATATAATTTACTATCTGTTCAACCAATGATGCTTGTTTCATTTCTTATTTCTTGCTTGCTTTAGGTCAAAGAAGTTGGAATTTATCTTTCTGGTTGTCCTGTAATAGCTAAAAAGGTTGAGGTCTACTTTAACAATTTATGGACACTAGCATCTCTCAATTCTTCAGCGTACACCAAAACAGTGATGGATCAACAGTGGCAAGTTGAAAGAAAGGTTCCTTGTTGGTCACATTTCATCAAACCTAGGGAGAGGTGCAAGTAAGTCTATGATCCAAGCCTTATGATATAATTAAGTTTACTTAGTTTCTCTTCAAGAAACTGCTACTTTATTTGATTTTCTGCCTTCAGGTATCATTTCCTATTGTTTCTATATAAAATTTCCTCACGAAGTTCCTACATTATATGAAATTTCATTCACTTGAATTTTGAGTAGAAATTGAAATGCAGTCTTAAGTATGATGGTTAACATTAAACAATATGAGAGATGGGATACAGTAGTGAATGGTATAGCATACTTCAAAGAGCAGGCACTTGAAACTTTTTATGCTTACACAAGCAACTAAGAATAGATGATTAGTTAAGCTATAAAGCATTAATGTTAACACCGACACGAACACTGGATACAACACCGACACGTCGGCACCGGTAATAATCTGAGAAAATGAAAGTAATTTAATATAAACATTTGTGACGGTATCAACATGTGTTGGACATTGAACACATCTTTGATTGAAAGTGTCAGTACTACATAGCAGGAAAGTAAGCACGAGGGAGTAACATTCTTGAATTTTTATTTATTACTATATTTAACTGTGTCACAGGTCACCTCTTCCTAAATATGTAGAGACTCCTCATGTTGATGGATATCCTATTCTTTCTGACCCTTATATGCCAGAAATTTCTATTCGAACTCCTGGGAGTAACTATTCCACAGAGCTTCCTCAAGTCAGCTATCTCTCCTTTGCTCCCCCAGAGGTAATGTTTATTTTTAACAATCTGTTCGGTAATACGTATCAATAAATCCAGGCATCAGAAATGAGTTGGATTCCAGCTAAATAGAGGCACAGGCTTATAACCATTTAAATAACATTGATACTGTGCCAGTACTACAATCAACAGCTTGTTCATTTTGTTATCATGTTTGTTTTCTCATAGAATTGGGGATTGGTTTAGCTAAGAAGGGCCAAATTTGCCTTCATATCATGAGATAATTGCTAAGTATCCTCGAAAATAAGTTAGTAGAGAAATCTTTAAGCCATTCTCTATGTTCAAAATGCAAACCTATTTAGCATTCTTGTTTTGAAGTAATTATTAGTGATTATGCCCTTAAATTTGTGAATGGTTATATTGCTGGTTTGTCTGCAAATATGTGTGATACATTGTGTACTGTAGTTTCCGAGATGTTGTTTCTTGGAAATTCTGAAATGCTCTTATTACATTAGCTGACAAATTTCGTTAATATTAAATTGCCAGTCTTCATTGGATCTTAGTATTATACTGGTGTTTTGCAGCTATCATTTGGCAGCTACCAGAGTGATGAGCAGGCATGGATTGATACAATTAAATCTGTGGGAACAAAAGAGACAGTTAGAATCAATACCATGGACTGGCTAGGTCAGTCACAATTTACAGACCAAACAATTTTCTGGTCATCCCTATCTTCTGCAATATCAGAGGTAACTAAACTAACTTCAAGTGTTCTTTGCATATTCCATGTCGTCTTTCATTGTCTTCTCTCTTTTTTAGACAGGTGTCTAAAATTTCATTCTTGTACAAAATTTAAAGTTTAATTTTGATACATCATCAATGTAAGTTTTGCGCCGTTAATAAATCACAACAAACCATATATGTAGCTTTAGAACTATTTATGGTTAAAATCAAATGTTTTTCATGATCCGAAAATTATGACTTATTAACCGTGTAAAAAACCTTCACACTGACATTGTATATGAATAAGATAAAATATTTATACTATCTAGGGTGATATTTTCTTACGATCTTTCAACGGAACAAACAGGTTGTGTTTTCCAAGCATGCAACAGTAAAGATATTGGTGGCATATTGGGCACACTTCATAAACAGCACCGATGAGTACCTGAAGTATCTCCTCTATACCAATAATCTCTGCTCTTCTTCCAAATACAACAAATGCTCGGGTAAAGTTGAGATCAAATATTATGTGGTACCAGGTTTCAACAATACAGGACCTGCCATTCATAATGGAAGTAGTACAGGAAATATATACCCTGATTTTACAAGAGTGAATCATGGAAAATACACAGTTAGTAATGTAAGGGCACACATTGGGACAAGCAACCTTGTATGGGACTATTTCTATGTTACAGCAGGTGTTAGTTTTGGGACATACAACACTGCCATTGTATCTCAACTTAGGGATATTTTTGATGCTGACTGGAACTCGCCATATGCTGTTCCTATTCAAGAGCTTGAGAGAGTATATATTTCTAGTTTCAAATAGATGATGTCCGACAAATGAAAGAATAAACTGAATAAACCAATGTAAGTTATTGATAAAAAAGAGAAAATTGTTTATTGTTTTGCGAAAGTGCACTTTCTCCTTTAATATAGCAAAATTTCAAGGCTTACAAGAATTTTTTTGTTGAGATTTTTAATCTTTAGTAAAATTTCATTGATTTAATCAAAATTGTAGTTTAAAATAAATAGAAAATGATAAATAAACTTGGGACTTGTTGATTCTAAAATTATAAGACCAATAGTGGATTGCATAGAATGCAGTTGTGTTCCCCTTTCTGTCACCGTTGTGAGGAGTGTCGAAACAATGTTTCATCTTCTGCACGATTGTCCGTTAGCAATGGTGGTTTTGACCATGGTCAGAGCAAGGCACTGGAAGACTTTCTTTAATTCTGATATGCAGTAGTGTATAGATCTTAACATGTTTATGGCGATGGATGAAGGGGAGAAATCGGATTGGATGAGCTTTTGGGAGGCAGCATGCTACTCATTGTGGTTTTGGAGGAATAAGCTTGTGCATGATGTCATGATGATACTTTTGTTAGGCCCTTGAACCCGTGTACTGAGATTAAAAGGAGAGTTCATCAATCATCATTATGTTGCCGTTTCTATTATGGCTATGGTTAACAATAACTCCTTGACTGTGATAGAGGAGATTCGGTGGCTGCCCTAAAACATAGGTTGGATCCCTCTGAATACATATGGTGCTTCTAAGCAAAGGCATGATAGAGGAATTTTTTCGGAAGGTTTGGGAGCTTGTAGTGCATATGTCGCAGAGCTTTGGCAGGTGTTCAAAGGATTGAATTTGGCTAGATTGAATATAGCTTCTACTCTTGCTATAGGGAAAGGAGGAACTCTGATGGTTGGAGTTTATTGCAAAATATTAGGAAATCGAAGGTCCAAATCTGGCATCCATATCATGAAGTAAATGAGTGCGCGGATGTTTTGTCAAACATGGTGTGTAGTGGAGGTTTTCCTTTAATGTTATATAAGCAATGTCATGCTCATATCTTAGTTTATTAGGTTTGGCCGACTCTATTAGTATTTTGTTTCCGCACCTTGTTAAGCAAGTAATTTGTGAGGCATCTTGTTATCCAAAAAAAATTATTAGACCAAATTCATTTATTACAATTTACAATACAGGGATTAAAATTAGTATTAAAAAACCTGATGAAATTACTAATTATAATGATACAATCTTTACTATAACTATATCACTTGTATAATTTTAGATTTCTTAACCCATTTACCTAAAACTATATATAAAAAATTTCTGCATGTTTAACTGCTGACAATTTCCAACCATTTATTTTGGAGGGTAGAGTCATCGGCTCTACAAAACGAGTATGCAAAAATCCTGCTTTTGTCATCAAGTAACATTAATTTGCAAATATATAATAAATAAACATCAATATTAAAAACAAGAAACATCACAATTCACAACTAACAGCAGCCCATCATTCGTTAGTTTTTTGGGAGAGGAGCTTCCGGATATGAGCATTCCACTTAGAAGTTTAAACAATTCAAAAGAAAAGAAATGCAAGGGCATTCAGGCAAATCACGATGCTTGTCATAAATACTCCTAACTGGTATCAAGGAAACATCCAGGAACCAAACTGATATATACACCTAATTCAAAAGTCTAGTCTAGGGAAAACAATTAGAGTGATGACAAATTAAGAAGTAGTTGTCTAGCAAAGCTCAGTTTCAAATTTGAGATTAATGCCCATGCTGAACAGCTCCTGAGACAATAACTTGGCTCCATATGGAACACTAGCCACCACAATGTCATCGGCTGATTCACAGAAACGGCAATAGGGACCTCGAATCTTCCGGCCACCAGATACCGGTCGCAAGATCACATTTGCAACATTCTTGCATTTACTACAAATGTGTATCTGAGATGAATCACTCAGGGTGAAGAGGCGTTCATACAAATTTGCTGAAGCACCATGAGCTATCAGGCAATCACGCTCCATCTCACCAAACTTGATACCTCCAAATCGCTTCCTGTCAGCGACAGGCTGTCGAGTCAGCGGGTGAACTGGGCCAGTGTTCCTGAATTTGACTTTGTCTTCGGACATGTGGTGCAGTCGCTGGTAGAATGTTGGGCCCATAAATATTAGCGATCGGACCATCTCGCCGGTCCTTCCGTTGTATACTCGTTCGTTCCCCCATCTTGAAAAGCCAGCTCTGTAATGTACAAAACAAATAGGCTCAGTACAACAACAAAACATGACAACTTAAAATGAAACTTAGGGACAAAATTCCTAAATTTAAAGCGAGCCTGAAGCTAATGCAATCCACATATTGAGACATGTTATTGTTAGGAATATTATCCTAACATGCTCTTTCCAGTTCCGAAAGCCTGAAAGCGAGCCTGGATCTACAATAAAATATTCCTAACATGCTTTCAAGCTTTCAGCATCTAGCAATGAGCACGCGATTGAGAAATACGTAGCAGAATGAACAAACAAACGCTAGCACTATTAAGCATCGGTCACCGGTATTTCAAGCTCTTTCCCAAACTGGGTTTTAAAGTAAACTGAACTGAACTTTAAGAAGTTGGCGGTTAGTGAACTTGTTCAACTAAACAGTACAATAAACTGAACTGTGTCAAAAGTTCGGCTCTTTTCCAGTTCGGTTCAGTTTTTTAATGAATCTTGAACAGGCCTACATAAAATACAAGCAGTGACGGATCCAGAAATTTTGCTTTGAGGGGACAATATTTTATATAATAAATATTAGTACAAAATTTGTACCAATGCAGAAGTGATAAAATAATAACGGCTATTTACCCCTAAACAAGATAACAGCTCTTCCTTTTCCCACCACACTCTTCCTGCGTACCCTATTCGGATTATAAAATCCAAAAAAATGGAGGGTTTCTAAAGGTGTTTTAACGTGTTTTTGAGGCTTTTGAAGGGCGTTTACGCTATTCAGATTATAAATCCGAAAACTATAGGGCGCTCGAAAAACGAGTAGGGTGGAAAAAGAAATAGTCAATAATAACATCATTATCATTGAGCAAAACACTTGAACTTATAAATACTATATTATTATATATTAGAAAAATTAAAGACTCTTTAACATCTTCAAATTAAAATTGTTTTTTACGTGTCTTTATATTAAAAAAGTATGATTTTTTTTTCATTTTCAACACCATAAAAAAAAATCTGTGTACGTGAAAGAGACCATTCAAAATTTCATCTCAAATGCATTTGCACGTTTAATTTTATAAAATTCATGAGAGAAACTTTTTATGGTATAAATTTCCATTTAGTAGGGCCAATCTATTTTAAGAGGGGGTAATAATTAAAATATCAAATATTTAACGAAAAAAATGGGAATAGTAGTGGGGGCAGTTGCCCCCAATATGGCATGAGTAGATCCGTGCCTGAATACAAGTAACCAAAACTGCAATTAAAGTAAACTAAATCATGATGGAAGATTACCTATGAAGTTGGTCAGTAATGGCTTCAACAGAGGAAGTGGAGAAAGGAGTAGCATTCCTCAGTGAACCAACACAAGCGATGCCCTTTCCCAAAGCAGCCTCGAGTAGTTGTCCAGGAGTTTGTCGCGAGGGAAATGCATGTGGATTTATAACAATATCAGGAACAATGCCTTGTTTTGTGAAGGGGAAATTTTCCTGAGACTCCAGAAATCCTAAAACACCCTTCTGTCCATGCATACTAGAGAACTTATCTCCAAGAACTGGGCTCCTAACCTGCAAATTTTATTATACAACAGTTTTTCTTAGCGGTCAAATACAACTTAGAAGTAAAAAGAAAAAGATAGATTTCAGTTGTGGAACATAAATAAAACATCCATGTGCAGATTATGAACAAACTTACATATTTGCATGTTCATCTCAACTTGCATCTAAGTATTCAGTATGTTTATTGTTCAGTGCAGTAACCCAAAAAAATTTAACCATAAGACAAGATGCATCATAATTGAAGTAGTTCTTGGTTACAACAGTTACCTGTCTCAGCGAAACAACTGCAAAATTCTTCCCCTCATCATTCGACGACAGCACAACCTTTTGAACATAACCCCTTTCGGTGTGCTTTAGCTTTATACTATGGTCCGTCCCGGAATCAGCACACCGCCCGATGATAATATCACCACTTTGCAAATTTGCTCCAACAAATGGAAAGCCATCATCATCAAGGCTATCAACTCGGCCAATTTTACTCTGTATCTTTCCAAAATTAACAATGTCTTCAGGTTTCTTTCTCTTTTCTGAAGATTCCTTATTCTCAATTTCAGCTTTGTAACTCCTTATATGCTCAGATCTAAACATGCCGCGCTGCAACGAAGCACGGTTCATAACCAAGGAATCTTCTTGATTATATCCGAGATGCACATTGACAGCCACAATTGCATTCTGCCCATTATAGAATTCAGACTTTGGAACAACTTTACTCTGACCAAGATATCCAGGTTTTCCAAGACAATCAGATGTCATTGTCTGAAAGAGTGGTCTTTGTGGATAAAACAGTTGGTGAGACAAAGCATCGACTCTTATATTTGGGTTTGTCGTAGCAAAGCCAATAGCCTGAGAAGAATGCTTCTGGGATTGGTACAACACTCTCCTAGCATGGTCATGATTTGCAAATGGAACAAGTGAGCAGCTTAGACCTAATAAGAATGACATATCAAGTTCACAATGTGTGTACTTCACAGAAGATTTTCCCTCTTTGCCAAACAAATACTGAACACCCCACGCAGTCTTGAAGTCCTCTTCTTCTTCAGGACCAATCAGCTCAATCACGCCATTATCCAATAGGGACTGGAAAGATTTATGCTCAGACTTAGATCCTTTAATCTTGAGCAGATTACTAACAACCAAGAGTGGACGGAGAATCCTTCCTGCATCAGATAATATGCGCACTTCTTGTTGACACTGATCTCTTTTGATTTCCACCTAAACAGAAATGGTTAACACAAGGCTCAAAGAATCAAAATCAACAAAATCACAAATTTATTTCAATTACTGCAGCATATTATTTTGAACCAGGAAAAAAAAATAGGGAAACAACAATACAATTGAAAGCTTACAAAGTCAACATAATTGGAAACATAACATAGGAGGAAGAAATGTGAAAAGAGCAGTATTGGAAGCTTCTAACAAAATCAACAGGAGTCACTCCACTACTCTAGTGCAAGCTCACAACTCACAAGGGGAAAGTGGGAGATGTGCATGCTCAGTATTGAGATTCTTTAATTTAGTATTTCGAGCAATTGCTTCCCTTTCATTTATTGTTCTCTAATTCTACAAAAGGTGCTATCACAATCTTATCAAAACAATAAAGTTCCAAAACTGAATATATATAAACCAATCTTTGACAGAGGAGAGGGACACATAAGTGACAGCGTTTTGCAGAGGTAGTGTACATAGACATGGTCTCACTCACCCAGAAAGCAAATTTCAAACAAATAATATTATCTAAGCTGCAGAGGTAGTGTACATAGCCATTTAATCATATCTTAGACATAAACTAAGCTGCAAAATTATTATATTCAATAAAGGCCAAGTTTCCAGATACTTAAAACATAACTATGCTATTTGTTAATTAATGCATCATCTGCTCTGCCAGTTGAAATGCTTTAGGTTAAGCTATTACATATCAAATTAACAGCATAAAACAACATTTTTCCACTATATGGGTTCTCTCCATGACTCATATGTAAAGTAAGTGCTTTAAAATATGACAAAGGTAGAATACACGGTCACATCAAAATGAGAGATTAAAAGTGAACCTGATGAGGCAACTCATTCCTCCGTCTTCTAGTTCGTAGCTCTGCCACAAATGATATGGAATCTGAACAAACTCCAACCCAGTCCCCATTTAGGAAGACTTTGTCTTTTTTCCCCAGAACAGTTGTAGTATCATCAACAAGTTCTTCCATCCCACAATCGGACAGCTGAGGAAGTATGGATTCAGTTACATCGGTACTTACTACTCCTGTGACAGCCAAATTTTTTACAAGTCCACAATTTTCACCATCTGGGGTGGAAAGAAAACAAACCTTACCCCAGTGAGAAGGATGCCTGCAACCATAAGCTTCTATTAAAATAAATGAAAGCATCTAAACTTTTATAATAAAGCAATAGTTCAAATATACAAAACAGCAGCTTTGAACTTTAAACTTAAAAGAGAAATCAAGTATTCATTGCACTACTACCATCTGAAGCTACTAAGACAATGCCAGAGACTAGATCAATCCCTGTAAAAGTTGGGAAGTTGATACTTATAAAGTTATACTCATGCTAGTGATGACTAAAGAAGAGATTAATTTACAGGTTTCAACATGAGTTATGGCGACCATTTCATTTAGAACGTACTGATTTTTACATTTACATCCCCTCAATGAAGGCACATTACAGAAGCTGATACTGAACATGAAATGGAAGAAACAGAGATAGCCACCATAAAAACTCGGCATCTAGTCAACACAGGCAGCACTATAAAGAATTGAATGTATGAACCATGAGTTTTAATGACCAAGTAATTTTATTTAGTTTTAGTTTTCTTGTTGATTGATAGCAATATTATAAGGGGCCTTCACATGTTTAAGTAGTTTACGATTATTAGTGATAAGATTTTGTATGATGCTCATATTTAACCTTCATTCGGTCAGCTAGGATAAAATAATTCTATTGGCACAGACTACAGAAAGACTAAAATAGAAGTTAAAAGTAACTTACGGGTATCTAGCATCCCCGACCTTCCCTGTGTACTGAACTTGCTGCCTTGTTCTTCTTAATTCAGCCATGGTTTGTAATGGATTGGTTCGCCCAAGAGTTGCAACGACACCTGAAATCCTTTCCATCCTTTTGAAAGGATGTGTCCAAGCTCCAGTAGAAAACGCTCTTTGGAGACCATTTGTAATAATGGAAGCGTCAAGATAGTGCTCAATTTGACGAACTTCTCGTTCTCCATAAAGGTCTCTCTGCAGAGCCTTCCCCATTCGCTTCCTAGCATGTGCAAAGTGCACTTTAATCTCGCGCTCCAGCAGCTCACCTGCCAACTCAAGCCTCTTGTTTCGAAAATCGTCCCTGTTATCAGTTTTTCGGCGGCCAGTATATGCTAGTAGAAGAACCTTCACCATGTATGCTAGATACCTTGCCTTTCTTTTTAATCCTTTAACGTTCGGAAAAACATACATGTTAAAGCACTCGTCAATAGATTCTGCGGGTGGAAACTGTACGCCTTTTACACGTTCCTCTAAGAAAAGAAGAGCGTTCTTTCCCCTGCGAAATGCTTCACATTTATCGTCTGCCTCACGGATGGATGCAAAGAGAATGTTTTCAATTCTTCCATCTGCCTCTCCATAATCGATGAGATCAACAATTTCTTTATCTGATGTGACACCAAGAGCAAAAAACAATATCCATACAGGTATCTCGACAGACAGAAAATACACCGTGAGCAGCTTCTCTCCGTTTGTAATTCCCTCCGTCGAACCTTCCACCAGTTTAACAACCATCCTGTTTCTCTTCATCTGCGACTTGAAAGCAACAGCCCAGTATGGAATATTTGAAACCCAGAGCCTCTTCAGAAATATTTGCTCTTGTGCGATAAAAATCTGCAACAAAAGCGATTTACAATCAGCAGCAAAGAAATGATTGCGAAGATATAATATAGACATACAAAAATAAGACACAATAAATGCGCTGCACTAAAATGTAGGCTAAATGTGTTCTTAATCCCAATCAAAATCCAATTTTTTAGTTCTGTCTCTAGATAAATTTTAGTCCCTATTTTGAAAACATTTTACAAAAGCAGTATTGTCTATGGCATATTGTGGTGGAGACCCAAATTTCAGCAATTTCGACCACTTTATGGCACATTTATGGCAGAAAAACCTGCAATATTGACCACCATTCACCACATCGGCGAGATCAAAATCCGCCACCAATAGGCGCCATAACTGCCATTGGATAACACTGAACAAAAAACAGGTGATTTTCGTCCCTAAAGCAAAAAAGGGACTAAAATTTACAAGTAACAAACCCCATGCAGGGACTAAACATGAACAATTGTGAATTTTACAGGGACAAAAATCACTAAAAACATATGTAACCCTAAAATGTACAAAATCGGTGACAAACAAGACAGAAACACGTATAAATAAATCATAATTATAGCTAACCTTCTCAGCACCCTTAATCAGAAAGTAGCCTCCATGGTCAAATTCACAGTCACCTTTCTCAGCTTCACTCATCCAACACAGATCAGACTTGACCATAACAGGCAGTCTCCCAATAGTTATTTCCCTTGTCTCCTCCCATTTAATATCTTTATCAATGTATTCTTCTTTCCCAGTCTTAAACTTATCACTCCGAACCTTCTTCATAACATATACCTGAAATTAACACACAGTTCTGTTATCTGAACATCAGAATACAAACACTCTACGTGTTTATCTCTATCTCTCATACTTTTTAATCTTCTACAACTTACCCACATTTCAAAAACACACAAAAATCAAAGGACACTTCAACAATTTTGATGTCAAAAATCATTTCTTGTTAACACGAAACCATCAAATAGGGACTACAAATTTCAAATCATACTAACCCACATTTCAAAATGAACATTAAAATACACCTTGTAATTAACACACACATGCAGTTGCGTTATTTGAACACCAAAAAACAAGCACACATTATGTGTTTATTTCTAGCTCTTCTACTATTTAAACAACAACAACAACCGAGCCTTTTCCCACTATTTACACACATTTCAAAAACAAAAACAAATCAAAGGACACCCAAGTAATTTTTAAGCCAAAAAACCATTTCTCATAACATAAAAACACGAAATAAGAACAAAAATTCCAAATCAAGCTAACCAACATTTAAAAATGAAAACTTTATAAAAGACTAGAGAAAATCCCAAACCTGAATGTGAACATCAACTTTCATCTTAGAAGCATAAGTCATCCTCTGCAACCTGGCATGTCTGGGAAGCATCTTCAACTCTTGAGCATTCCCTTCACCACACCAAAACTTAGGTCGCTCAAGCGTAACCTTCCCAAACTTAACCGCAGCATAACGGTAATGTTCATCAGCACCTTTCTTAGAAGGATCAAAACCAGGCGTAACAGTGAGATCACCGAAGGAATCGAAAGCGCTTTGAAGACCCGAATTGATGAATTGATTGTACGAGTTGATTTGGTGACTGATTAAACCGTATTGGTCGAAGAACATAACGGAAGCTTTCTTGCAAAAGTATTTGACCATATCATCGCCGAGTTCGTTGAGGATTTCGGAGTTGTCATCGTCGTCGAGGTCGATGTCCATTTCTGTGTAGTTGGTGTTGTTAGCATCTTTGCTTGAACCTATGTGTTCCATTGTGGTTGAGATTTTTGTACAGAAATGGAAAATTAGGGTTTATGGAGAAAGGGTTTTGGTACAATTTGCCCCTTTACGCTTAAGCTTCTTCTCACTGTGTATAGTGAGTGAGAGTGAGAGGGTGACTGTGTGTGTAATTGAAACGCCAAAACCTTGTGAGTTTTTGCGGAAATGTGTAGTACTTTATAGGGGTATATATGGTAAAGCGTTACTCCTCCTAATTACAGTCTCCCAAAGTTCTTCCCATTGCCGTTCATTGCTTCATTTACTCGATGTCTGACATGTGAGGAAAAAATGCAATGAAAAGACGCATGTACCCTTGATTTGGGAAGATCGAATCAATAGTTTTCTTTTTTTCCTTTTCCTTTTCTCTTTACAAGTTTGACTAAACCAAATGAAATTGGAATGGGGATTTTTGTGTAACTTAGCTGGGTCACACTAAATACAAGGGATAATACATAGAGTTGTGTGAACCGAACCGGTTAACTGAACCGAACCAAATTAAAATTAACTGAACCATTATATTGGTTATTGAACCGAACCGTTAATAGACCGAACCAAACTCAATTAACCAAACCGAACCATTATTTTCCTAGAGATTATCATACCCTTTTGTGAATTAATTGCTCGTCGTCTTCCTTCAATTGATCAATCTGAAAGGTACTATTCTAGATATTAAACGTAATTAAGGTTAACTAGCATATTATTTCATTGGATTTGCACCAGTGAAATTAAAGTTTATGAACTAGTGAAATTAAAGTTTGGTCGCGGTGTTGGAGTTTGAGCAAGGCATCGATGAACCAGTGTACGTTTTATGAATGATTTTCGGATCTTGTTAGGTGTATGGTGTGCTTCTGCCAATATGAAAATATGCTTTTGCAAGTAAAGGGTTCAAAATAGGCAAGTAAACGGTGACTAGTAAACTGTGACTGAGTTCAGAACTTTGGTTTTGGTTTTGGTTTGGTTCAGTTAATAGGTAAGTAAACGGTTAACCAAACTATAACTTTGGTTCAGTTTGGTTAGTTCCAAACCTTAAACGGTTTGGTTCGGTTATTCCGAACCATTTTAACATTTCGGTTCAGTTCAATTCGGTTAATATGGTTAACCGAACCATGCCCACCCCTACCAATCACAATGTCACAATGCTTGTGAAAGAGGGAGAAAATAGCCTCTTGTGACATTGTGGTTGGTCAATGTCACCAATGTTACCCAACTTTATGTCACCCAGTGCTACCCAAATACAAATGTCTGTTGGAGAATTTCAACCTACCTGATTCTAAGGTCTATACAGTTTTAAACTTTTAAATAGACAATCTCAAAGTTTTAGGTTTACCACATTTTTTTAGAGACCTACTAGCTCAGCCTGAATATATATAAACATAGTTAAATAAATTTAAATAGTATTTTTTTATTACTATTACTATATAAATATGTATTGCTTTGTGTAAAATAACAAATTTCCCAACTTTTTAAGAAATGAATAAGTATAATTTTGCTTTGGCACATGTTTGTTCGGAAATAGATGAAAAAATGAAGGATTTAGTGTTGTTCTTCCTGTTTTTCAAAAAAGAACCAAGAAGATAAAGAATACAGATAAAAGTGATGTTTTTAGCCAAAAAAAACTAACCAAAAAGATCGATATGACTAACAAAAGTCCAATTAAGGAATCAAAAGAGAGCAAAAACTAGTTAGAGGATAAAAATGGAACAAAAAATAAAAGTTATGAGATTAAAAGAGTAATTTTGCCTAGATAGATATAAAGAACAGAGAGAATGGTTAAATACATTTTTAGTCTTTTATAAAATTACGAGTGTTCAAGTTTAGTTTTTATAAGATTTTATGGTAATTTTAATCCTTTAAGATATTATAGTTTGTAAGAATAGTCCATATATTTAGACTTTTTTCTTTACAAAAAATTGATATTTTTAGTCCACCAAAATAGTCTCTACACAATACAAATAGGGACCAAAAATGAATCAAAAAATTTAAAGATTAAACTTAAAAGTTTATAATTTTACATGGACCCCTAAGAGATAAGGTGTCTACAATTTAAAAAGAAAACCAGAGACATCTTCTTAAGAACCTTGAAACTTTTGAGTTAAGCTCAAAATCAGTCGCATCCATTTAAAGGCCATCGTCTCATTTGATTGCAGATAAAAAAGCTCACATGCCTCACCTTCACAACAAGCACAAATCGGTGAACACTCACCTCGCTCATGAATCTAATGCAAATCTGCAAAACATTTCTACAAGTAACATGATTATTACATCCTTGTATGTAGTTAATATGATATGATTAAACGTCCTTTTTAAATTAAAAGGGGTTCTTTAAAAATAAAGGTTAAAATAATCTTATTGGACAAGTTTTTAGACAGAATCAATGGAAAAAATTGAATTATTTAAAATCGTGTACAACTAAAGTCAGGATTGATCATCTGAACAGTGAATCATCATATTATTCTTCAATTAATACTTCTATTAGTTGGGTGTTAAATGAGTTCAATCGAGACGACGCAGTAAGTACTCTACTTCAACATCTTTAGTCATGGGTATTATCCATTTCTTGTATAAGCGAGAAACTATTGCTGGATCAACCTTGTAATTTCCCTTGACATCATGATCAAGGCTCACTTCTTGACCAAACACCATGGCCTTCTTTTCAACCCTCTTCACAACCATCTCTTCTACATTCTTCGATGTCAACAATTTCATCAATGTTTCTTTATCCTGCAAAAATCAACCCATTTGCCGTTTCAATTTTTACACAAAAACGTGGTAACAACATAAATAGCCAAGTTTTGCATCTGAATAAATGATAGTAGAACAACAATGTCTAGAAATATTCCAAAAATGCTTCTACTAGTTTTTTTTCTTATAAACAAGATCATTGTATACCTTGGCACGAATTAAGGGCTCATAGTCACGACGAGATTCTCTGAACTTCGCCTCAGCTACAAACTTTCCATAATGAATCCTTTTGGAGATGGCCTGTGAATATATTTTATACAATAAGGATGCATTAGTCAAACCAAGGGCAAGAATCGTCTAAAGTGGGTAATTAAATGTAAATTTGAGAAAATTAAGCGCTGTTATTATAACATTCTTATGATGTACCTACAATATCCATCTTTATTCTGATAATTAAGAGTTGGTATTGTCTAGAAACCAATGTTTTACTTTTCCTTGTACTAGAAATAAAACGAAAATTCCAACAATGATTGACGTCGACTTTTGGAAAAAGTTGATGATTATTTTAACTTATATAATCACAACCAGTTCCACAAAAATAAGATAGTAAATATCTTATTCGAAACTTAACTCATAGTATTTGTTTTTCCTAACTTTTATGAGACTGTTGTCAATCAAGTCACAATCTCAATCACAAAAATGAACATAGCTGTGTTCTTAAACTTTTAAAGAGCACGTTAGTAATCTTTGATATTCCAGATAAAAATTCAAGAGCTAATCAATAGTATATTGTATTTCTACGATAGATTGAATTTTGATTGCTTGTTATCACAATTTCACATATTTAAACAATAAGCACATCGACGGTCAATGGTTCAAGATTTACCGATTTAGATTTTAATCTTGATTTTTATCTTTCCTAGAATATAAATTATTGAGTTTGAAATTCAAATTGTCTGATTTCGATTCAAAAAATATTGATTTATTGACTTTTTGTCTCATCTATATTAATCATATAACTTCTCAAAATGTATGACATTGTATGTATAACAACAATACACTACTTTTGACTATGGATTGACTACAATGATTGTTGTTCATAACTTCACTCATAATAAAATATACTCTCTTTATCTCTAATTATAAGATTTTTTTAAATTTTTGTTTATCCTTAAATATGAGATAATTTACAAATTTTTAGATACGATTATTACTATTTTTAAAAACTATGTTATATCAATTAATATTATTAACTTATCTTAAAATATGAATAAATTATCTTAGAATACGAACTGAGGGATCATACACTACTCCAAATTCCTAAAAGGACCTGGACCGAAAATTTTACCTGCAAAATTGAAAGATCACTAGCTGCAGTTTGTGCATAGTTGCCATCATCCCCGAAAGCAACGAAAAGCGGAAGCATCTCGTGGAAATACGCTTTCCTTATGTTCTTGTTTATGTTAATCGAAGCGGCTGTACTGTGCAAAAACTAAACACAAAGTTCAAAACAGATCCTTATTTTCTTTTCATGGTTGAGAATTGAGATATTTATTTCCACGATTAATTTTATGGAACATAACATTTGTAATTTTATTTATTAACAAAAAAAAAACATTTGTAATTTTATTCTCTTATTGATTAGAAAAGTGTTTGGTTTACACTTATGAAACTCCTTAGATTTTTTTTTTAGAGAATTATAACAAACTCCTTAGAATTATCTGTAATCAAGGTAAATTATATAATTTTATTTTCATCTTCATCCATGTCTCTTTTCTCCAACATCTTCTTTTGATGTAAAAGCATTAGAAATGAAAATTATTTTATTTCCAAATATACTTTTTTTTTGGGGGGGGGCTAAATTTTCTATCATTGTACTAAGTATAGGAATTCAAATTTCTAATCTTCACATTTACAATAATTATTTTTAGAAAAATCGAGACATTAAATCACTTGTTAAGAAATCAGATATAGCGTTTCATAAGTCCTAGCTCAACTGACAAAAAGTGACGAAATTGTTAGGCCAGATGTCATGACCGGGGTTCGAACCCCGATACCTCCAATTTATGTGTGTGAGTTTATGATAGTTTTGTCATCTCTTCTATCTACCAAAAAAAAGAAACCAAATATAGCAAAATTGTCTTAAAACTTATGTAGTCAATGTTAAAAAGTGAAAAATATATATTTTCAATACAAATGTATTTTTTGTTTTATCAACGAGTGCGCAGATGATACCATTCACATGACGATTGTTTTTACTACCATCAAATGAAATAGCCCTAGAATATCAAATCACACAAGAGTTTTAGTGAATTACCTGTGAAAAATTGTAATGTGGCACAACTGAGGGTGGTAAAATTCCTTTATAAGGATTTTCTTCAGGGTTGATGTATCTTCCTGACTAAGGAATAATATTTTAAAGCAATCAACATAAATAACTCATTGACATAGATATAATAAAGTACATCACCAATTTATTTAATACAAAAATTTTAGGTGTCACTAAAGTAAGTTGATGTACGAAAAAATTAAGCTGTAAACTTGTGACAATTTTTAAAATCGAAAATATTTTCTAATATAATTTTTTGCTTAGTTTTGTTTTTCAAAATTGTATCAAAATCAAATTTTAATTTTGAAAATTTTGTTAATTTCATTAAATTTTCATTACGTGGTCATGCTCACGAGTGTTTTAGGGCCCGTTTGTTATGAATTAAAATAAAAGTGATTTTTCCATAAAATAATTTAGTGATTATTTTATAGAGATTATGAAAAATTAAAATCTATTTTGTGTTTGTTTACGGTAATAAAAATCACTTTTTTTAATCAAATAATTTAGTTTGTTTGGATAGAACTATATAAAAGCGATTTTTTGTAACAAAATTAGTTTAATCATTTGATTCATAATTTCTCTCTCTTCTAAAAAAAATCTATTTTTTAAAAAGTTGTTGTTAAATGCTTCTCATTTGAGGCCGTTTTTAGATTTTTTTTAGATTCTGATTATTTTAAAAAAGCCGCAAACTGATGCAATACTCTTAAAATTGATTATTTTAATAAAAAAAGTGATTTTTTTCTTATAAAAGTTATAACAAACGGGCTCTTAAATATACTCTTTAAATAATCTTATTTAAAAAATTATAGTCAAACATTTCAATTTTAACTGCATTGCACGCAAAGTTTAGTAATTTACACAAAAATTTACCACTATATTTAAGATTCTTAAAAAATGTGACTTAGAGCACTGATCACCATTTAGTCCTTACAATCTAATTAAGACACACTTATAAGGGAAAAAAATAGTCACACTTATTAAGAAAATTAAAATATAACAATTTGGAGGATAGTTTTTTGTGTTTTGTTTGAAAAAAGTTTTATGGGAATATGTAAGAATAATTTTCATTGGCTATTGGTTATGGAGAAAATAAAAGAGAAAGAAAATTGAATGTATATTACATTTAATTTTACGAGAATAAACAAAAAAAATTTGAATAAGATGATTTTTTTTTTTGAGAGAAAAAAGATGATTTTTTAAAAAAACAAGATTAAATAGAATAAAAGTTTTTTTTCCTTACATTTTAGGACAAAAAAAAAGAGTTTTTTTTTGTTTAGACGGAAGGAGTATGTATTACGTAAGCTCTTGCTTGTGGAAGACAACACACTTTTTAAGGATCTAAACACGTATACACATGTTATTATTTGTCTTTTTTAAACTATCATTGAATTGTTTATTATCTTTTTCCACTAACATATTCTTATTTAATGTATTTTAATCATCTATAACTATTCTTAAAAAAAAAAAAAACATCTACAACCACTCAATTAACTATAATTAATAAAAGTGTTTTAGTAAATGATATATATTTTCCCATTATAATTAATATATTTTATCTTTCCTTTATTAACCGTGTAAAAGTCAAATGTGACAATACTGAGAGGAAGAAACACACACATTCACATAAATAAATTAAAAAAATAGAACAAGATGCACAAGTGAAAAAAAACATTGATAATTGCTCTATATAAGTTCCTCATGCTGTTCAACCTTAAAAAAAGAAGAAAAAAAATATCAGAGGATAAGAAAAAAAGAGTAGGAAGATGCGGTCCGATAAATTGATGAAGAGTTTTGGAGCAAAGGTCATTAGAACAACCACCGAAAACACACAAGTGAAGCCCAATAAATTCTAATACAAAATCTTTAACATAGAAGATTACCAGTTTCAAATATGAGAGGAATTAAGGAAGGTAGGAAGTAGCAAGTACCTTGGCTTGAATGGCTTCTGTATAGTCAAGGACGACATCGAGCAACGAGCCAGAAAAGTGAGGAATGGAAGCATAATGTTGATGGTAGGTGGGAGAATTAAGTGGGAATCTTGCTCTCTCAATCACACTAAATATGATTGTGTCTTCTTGTCTAATTAAAGATGCTCTCACTGATTCTACCGTGTATTCATTCTCTGAACCATTTGCAGTTGATCTGTGTCTCTCCGTACAAATTAACAGCATAACAACCACAACCATAAATTGAAGCTTCATCATGTGGTTACTGTTGACCCAAATCTAACACAACATGTATGATTGCAATGTCCGCAAGCTGAAACAGAAATGGTTGGAAAGTAATGTCAATTATGTATGTTTGCTTTTCTTTATGAAGAGGCAAAACGTAAATTTAGTGCTAAAACCAAATCATGGTGAATTAATCACGGCCCGTTTTGGCCACGCAAACATTACTCCGATTTTTCTTTTTTCTCAGTATTTGAAAAGTATTCGGCATTTCCTTCGCTTATTTTCATTGTAAAATTGATTTCAGTTGGTAGAGACATTGCATAATTTATGCAAGGGCCGATGTTTGAACTTCTCCACATTTATTTGTGTGAACTGCAGCCATGTTTCTCTATAAAAAAAACCTAAATCGTGGTAAATTACACAGACAACAGAAGAATCATATATTTTGATATTTTGATTTTTGCAAATGGAAGGACATGACCACTACTTTAATGTTATTCTAATTTAACATGCATTTTATGTATCTTTTTACAGCAAAGTAGCAATGTTTACACCAATTTTGACAGTCTTCATTTTACAGCAAAGTAGCAATGCCTATTATTTAAGAGACTCAACATCAAAATTGGATTGAAGGTAGCCAATGGATTCTATATTATGTATCTTTTTTGTTAATTGTATTCTACTGTTGTTGTTTTTTTGTTGAAAAATGTAATCACATTCTAATTGATAACTAAATAAAACTAATCCCCTTAAATGCTAACTCTTGGAGCAGAAATGATGAGCAGGAAAGAAACAATAAGTGCAATAAAGTAGTAATTTATATTAATTTTTCTTTTAGATTTTTCTATTCTATTTTATTTTTGGACCATGTATTTGCTAATTTTTTTCTTTGTTTTAATTAATTTTCTTACATTCTTTTTGTAGACAGTGCACTTTTGAAAGATGCTCACATTGGGTAACATCCATGACTAGGGAAATATGTAAGGTTAAATTTATATTGGACTGGAAAGACATGATTTACTGATATAAGAGATATCATCAAAGACATGATGTTTGTGTAGGGATGTTATCAAAGAGCACAAAAGATAGTCAATTTGATACTTATATATGACACTCTAAAAATACAGTCAATTTAATACTTATATATGACACTTTTAAAAAAAACGTGCATCGCACAGGTCGAATTCTTGTTTATTTTTTAATTTTAGTTTTAGATCTTTATCTTGTACCCTAAAGGCACGAGTTAACATTTTCCAAAAATCAATAATATTATTAATACTAGAGAAATGTTAACTTGTGCCCTTAGAGCACACATTAAGAATTTCACTAATAATAATTATGTACTGAAAATTATGTTAACTTATTGCTCAAAATGTTGAATATTAATTTTTTTTTCAATAAATTCTTACCATTAGTGGAATGCTTAACATGTGCTAAAAGGGCACAAGTCAACATAACCTTTAATATTATTAACATGAATAGTTTTGTTGTAATTGTTTTTTCTTTTTGGGCTTAGGTCTAGTCTAATACCAAAAAATAAAAAATACATTGCCAATTTTTTGATTAATTAGTCTAATGATTAGACTCACACATTGTAAGAATAGAGAAACGAGAAATCATGAGTTTCAAACTTCAATCCTTGCAAGTAAAAAAAATGTTTATGAAACTAACAGTCGAGCTACACTTACATTACATAAGTCGTCATTTTTAGTTATTGAAATAACATCATTGAAACATTAACCTATTTGAGTTGGCCTTGTACCGTTGACTTGAGACTTTGAAGTGTTTCAAGTTCGATTCTCTGATGCCAATTTCGATGGGTTAGTTTGACTCCTTAAAAAAAATCTACAAAGTATTGTTGGACACAAGGTGGTAAGAAATTACTTGTGGCCATTGGAATGGGCTTAAGGCTAATGAGTCTCTGCAGGTTTTCAAAAGGCAAAAGAAGCGTAGTGCCCACGCAGGAGATTTATTGTCACCACCGTCGCATGCAGCGGCCAAGATCAGTTGCTAATTGCTATGCTTTATTGTGTGGGCCCCACACCTAATGAACGAACCATCTCGCAAGTAGCTTTTATGGTTATGCATTTTGTTGGTGAAGTTCACGTGAATCTGAAGCATTTTGTTAATAACATGAATAAAATTTTGAAACGCATCGGTCACTGTGATACCCATATTTATTGTCATACCAAGCTCATGTAGTAAACGGATTTTTATTAGACGAACAGTTTTTGATCTTGGTTGTGGAGTGTAATTTAGGGAAAGTGTAGTATGAACTATGAAATCTCAAATTGATGACCAAGAATAACTAATGTGAGTGACATTGTGTAGATTAATATGTGTGTGACAGTGTGCTTTTCATGGATCCAAAACCATAAAAATCTATACATATTATCATATTTCTTCCAATTACATGCATAAGCATCAGTACTGTGGTGGTATATGCTCAGATTTTTGTATAACCCAAAAAAAGAACACCTATCAAATTGAGCAACAATAACTGCACAACCAATACAATAACATTCATTATGGTGGAAGAAAATGAAATGAAATCTTGCTACAGTAGTGAAGAAAAGTATACCACAGTTAATTTGTTTAAAAAAGATAATAAGATCCTTGAAGGTCAACTGAATGTAATCTATGATTTTCTACAAATAGCTGCACTGAATCAGAAGCTTGAGTTTGTGTTCACTGCTAAATCCAAATAAATTTCACAATGCAGCCTACTAGTAGCTTACAGACATCTATATTACCTTAAAATTGAGTACATACACGGGCCATTTGGCTCTCTTCGATTTCTTTTCTCTAATTGATTATCACCAACAATGAACCAAAGTTATTGAAAACGGTCCTCCAGACCAAAACATTTACACCAGAAGACTAAAAAAATCAAAAAAATTGAATCTATAAAATGAAGCACATGTCACTAAACCGCAGTACTGCACTGCCAGTAACAATATTGCGGTGCATTAATCAACTTCACACTTTCAAAAAGCTATCCTACAACTTGACTAAACTTTAAAGCAGCCTCAGGATCAAGTGGGAAAGTAAACCGAGCTGTTTCTGGAACATGGTGCGGGATATGTCTTGCAGAGTCTTCCCACCAAGAACTCCTTATCTCCTTCTCATTGAGCTTTTGCGTGGCATATTCTAAAGCAGACTCCAGCTCTACTATTCGTTCTTGAAGCCTAGTTTCAAGCAGTTCGTGTAACCTTCTCTCCAGTTCAGCCGGAGGGACTCCAAATGACATATCATAACTTGCTTCTTGAGGCTCCATTATTATTTCGCCAAAACTTGAACTCTCGCTTTTTGAACTGGAGTCATTAACAGCAACCTGCCAATTCACATTTTCAGCAATTCTACTATGTAATAATAACCCATAACAAAGTAAACACAAATATAATATCAGCTAAGTTCCTATCAACTTACAAAGAGTCAAAGGATACAAAAAATCAGCATATAATCACAAATCAATAATATAATTTCCATAACCTGCATCGGTCAAAATTCAAGAGTGGCCACTTTTGTACAAGTACCCTCCTCTTGACACCGAAAGGGCATTACAGTGAAAAACCATCTGGATATTGTCTTTCAACTGATTAAAGAGACTATTTCTGAATCAATAGTTGAAAGGTTTATGAAACTGGTGGTATTTGCAGAAAATTATAAAAAAAAAGTAGCAAATCATAACAGCACCCTGATTGTATATTGCTTGTAAATACATATATCCATTAAAGACTCGACAAATATGAGATTAACTAAGGTATAACTGGTGCAAAATTATCACTTTCTTGGTTTACTCATCTAATTATAAAGTTGTTCACCCCCTATCAAACTCAGAATAAATATAATCATGAGAAATCAAACATGAAACAGTTTACCTCAACTCTTTCCTGTGGTGCATCGTCAAATGCATCTTCTGCATCCATATACAACTGCAACCGTTGCAACTCATATTCAAATTCTGCCTGAAGCTCATTAATTTCTTCGGCACATTCATCTTGTTCACTTATATCATACTCTAGAAAACGATCACAACCTGTGTTGCTTTTCAACTCTAACTGAACATACGGCTTTTGTGAACTAATTGAAGGGTGACTGCTAGAGCAAGAAACTTCTTGAATATCAGTGATGGAAAATGCAAGAGCATCATCACATTGTTTCAATGACTTAACAAGTACATCTTTACTTTGAAGTTCCCCTTTCATGTTTTGAAGGATTATTTCGATTTCTTTCCGCAACTCAACCATCTTGCTAAGCTCATTTTTGGTTGTTGCAATCACATATAGCAAACCACAACCAACTCCTAGCTTAAAAGACGTATTGTTCCAATCTAACTGCCCTGTAGAACACCCACACCCTTACAAAGTTAACTACAAAATCAATAAATGGGCAAGACAATTTTTCCTTTCATCACAAACAAGAAAACAAACATAGATAGCACGTTTTTTAGAAAAATTCCAAAATAATTTCATTAGAAAAAAGCATTGAGAATTTGAGATAAACACTCATCACCTTATACTCATTGAATACGATGATGACAGAATGAAAAATAAAATCATTTGAGTGATTCATTCTATGAAATGAGAGTTCCCCCAAACCGACCTTAACAAACTGCAAAATTAACTGTAACTAACGGAGGATAGCAAATCAAAGAATCATGTGTGTAATAACAATTTCAAGAATTGGCTTATTTTACACGAACTGTATTATTTGAGATAATTATACAGGCTTAGGCTAAGCTTACACAGTAATCAAGGATATGCAGTAGCAAAAAATTAAGTATCAACTGAATTTAAAATTCTCAAATTAGTTAATCATCTTAAAAAAAAAACTTGCAAAACTTAATCAGTAACACTAATTACAGAGCAATTAGGTATCAAATGAAGCTGAAATTCACAATTTAGGTAATCAAAATCAAATTACAAACAGATAGAGATTCTTACTTGACTCTTCTTCGTTATCTTTCAATTCATTCATTAACGGCGACGAGGGAATCTTCTCCCGGCGTTTCAGAATCCGGTGCTTCTTATTCGGCCTCATAGCCGCAAGCAACCAAGCAACAAGCTGCCGAGGCGAATAGCATTTGGCAGAACGAGAAGAACGGTGTGGTGGTGTTTGATGAACGCCTTCCATTGAAGAGTCAACGGTTTCGGCGGCGGCGGCGGCGTCTTCGTCGGCGAGAAGAATATCGGCGACACGTAAACGACGGTTATGGGTGGAGTGGGAATCGGGGAAGGGAGAGAGAGTGATGGGATTTGGGGATTTAAAGAAGAGGCGCTTCATTGATCGAAGGGCATTAAATTGAATTGTGTGATGAATTGATGATAGTGATCGGTTCAACTTCAAAAGGATAGGAGACATGGTTTTGGATTTTGGAGGGAACTTTTTGGTTCTTTCTTCCCTACCTAACAGCTATGCCCTACCCTTATTAACTCATATGCAAAGTGTTGCAACAAATATCATTATTATTTTCATAAAGAAACAAAGAGATGTTTTTATAACAAACAAAATCTTATAAGGGTTTTTCTTAAGGGGTAATAAATGCATAATTTTTGGGGCTTTCCTATGCCTTATTAATGAGTCATTTAATTAACATTTTCTTAAAAACTAGACCATGACCCGTACGATGCACGGGTTTGTTTCGATTTTCATATATAAGCATTAAATTATATTATTAGTTGTCTACATGTTTAAATGAATTATGTATAACATTTCAATAAAGACTACAATTAGCAAAGTGCACAGAAGCTTGAATTCATTATATAAAATTTAAACAATGAGCTAATTAAATAGTTCAAAATACACAGATTTTTGGGTTTAAATTACGAAGGAGAAAGGAGAAAAAAGGGTTCAAAACCGTTCGGAACTAAAGGAAAAGGAATTAATTAGTTTTTTGAAAAGGAGTTTAATATTGGATATCATGTAGTGGAAGCCAAATGACATCACAAAAACAGTAATTGGCTTGTTGGTCAAAGTGCTTTCAAGTAACTAATATGGTGTGGGTTCGAATCTTTGGAGAGAATATTTTTCATAGATATTTTTCAAACTTAAAAAATGCGGGATTAGGGTTATTCAAGACTGTTTAACATTTATATATTAAGATTGTTTTTTTCTCTTTCTCCTTTTGCTCTCTCTTAATTTTACGATTGCCAATGAAGAATATATCACAGTGCCCTTACCATTCATACAACTAGTTTTTTTTTTTTTTGAGAGATCCTTACATACATAGAGCTTGTTGAAATTTCAATTTTTGTCGGTCATATATGCAGGTTCCATCGATCAATATATTACCCTACAATCAAATTTTAAATGAAATAAAATATTGTAAATGAGGAAAGAATAGCAATCTTTGACATTGATTTTTGTTTAGTGGGAAAAAGAAATACTGACGAAGGTTAAGGGGAAATGGATGAATCACAATTCATGGGGTGCTTGATTAAAATTGACGAAGATTAAGACTCAGGGAGGAAGATCTGTTCGTTAGCATTTCAGAAAAAAAATAGGAGAGAAAAAACAAACAGTTTTTTTAGAAAAAAAAACTAATTAATTGACTCATTAGTAAGGCATAGGCAAACCCCAAAAATTATGCGTTTATTACCCCTTAAGCTGTGTAAGATTGCACAGGTTAGAAAAACCCATCTTATATTACTAAAATTCAAACCATCATTACAGTTTGTATCAGTAATGTTTAGGATTTTTTCCATCCAAACCGATTTAGATCTACCAAACATACTTGTTATTATGTCGTTGACTTCACAACTAAGTTGACACCCCTATTTATTATATGTAAAAAGAATTAAAAATAAAGTGCATGAAAAAGTGAGAGAATACATGAAAGGAAAATGCTCTTTCTTACGAAGAATTCATTAATAAATACGAAGAACTACTTAAATTGTCTATTTCATCATGTATTTCAATGGATTATCTCAAGTGAAATTCTCATAATATTTCTCAATTGTTATGTCTACATAATTTTTTGAAGAAATCAAAATGGGATATATTAAAACCACAAAGCTATCCCACCAACACAAGGTGTGCCGGAGAAATAGACAGTATTTACATCAAAAGTTCAACGGACAAAAGACAGCTAACCATTACCCAAACAATAAAAGGGGTTATGGCTCTAGTCATGAAATTTATAATAAAATGCAACAAAACTAGCTTTAAACCACGAGAATGAGATAAGCTTAATATTATCTAACAGCTGATGCATAGTGCTTTCTTTAGCTCGAGAAATTCTTGCATTCATTTCCTTCCAAATTACCCAAATGATTGCAAACCAAAGTAAATGCATAAAAGAGCATCTAGAAATAGCAGAACCTGAAGAAGTGTGAAATTGTAGATAATGATCCGAAATGGTTAAGGGATTTACCGAAGAAATATCCAACCAATGACGAACAAGGTACCAAACCTGCCCAAACACATCGTAATGAAAAAAAAGATTATCTGCCGTTACAGGCAACCCGCAACCAGAAACACAACCCCGAGCATCTGCCTGAATGATATTCCTTCGAAATGAATTGTCCTTTGTAGGCAATCTATCCCGAAACAGACGCAAAGCAAACACAGAAACCTTAAGCGGTACGTCTTTCCTCCATATACTAGGCAGAGCCGCAGAGAATGCAGAAAGCGTGTCAATCAATTCAGTCAAGAGAGAATGATAGGCTCCTTTAACTGTATAACCTGCTATAGGATCCGGCACCCAAGACCAAACATCATTGTTGTTAACATGCGACACAAAAGACAGTAATAACAACCTACACTCAAGTAACCGCTCCTCCTCCCAGGCCCATAGTCTCCTCCTCCACTTCCACGCCTCCCCACCCTCACCCCACCCCAACTGGAACATTTCCGCAACGGTTAGTAATTTATTTTTTGAGAGATCAAATAACCTACGAAAACGGACCTGAAAAGGAGTCTCCCCAACCCATCTATCAAACTAAAATAACGTGTCTGCACCATTTCCGACCTTTAATCTAACGTTGTCAGGAAACCAAGTCCCTACCACTGAACCAACCCCATCCCTCATATTGGCAATTTCCTTCCACCACGTCGACCCATCCCTACCCCCCGCCTGTATGCTCCCCCCCCACAATACCATACCTATTAGCCAACGCATTAAACCATAACCCATGTCTCTCCGTTGCCACCCTCCAACACCACTTCCCTAAAAAAGCTAAATTAAACTCCCTAATTCTCCTTACCCCCAAACCACCAACCTCCTTCTTCAAACATATAGTATTCCAATCTAT
>Ga0315914_1002109_pt1 | contig 30408 bp, 9 predicted proteins | sample MpolenodulesMG_FD_203920 | JGI IMG/M metagenome (GOLD analysis project Ga0315914, IMG submission 203920) | Medicago polymorpha root nodule microbial communities from Los Angeles, California, United States - elongated nodules | ecosystem: Host-associated > Plants > Roots > Nodule | place: USA...
TATATGTTTTGCCATATTATTGGGACTCTTCTTCATTCTCGAGATAAATGTGATACAAGGTAATTAATCAACAAACCTCATATTAATCAATTATTAATGATATGGTGGTGTAGGATGAGTCTATACTCGTCTTGTTTGTTTGTCCTCTATTTTTGCGATTTTTTTCTTAGATGGTTACAATCTTCATGAAAAAATTATTTATTTGGTTGAATATCATTAGGTTAAATAAGGTGTTTTCATATGTTCCCCATAAGTAAGGTGTTTTCAATATGATAAAGGTTAAATAAGTCAATCTAAACAGGCTCTACATGTACATGACTAATGTTTTAAAAAAGTCTTGATAGAAGACAATGGTAAAATAGATTATTATTAGTACTAAACATAAAAAGTAAATTATTAAAAATGGTTGACTAAAATGTCAATCATGTCAATATTATATAAAAAAAAAAGTAATTTTTTTTTTTTTATATAACAAATACTCAAGTTTTAGTTTTGACTCAGTAGAATTTTATAGTACTTACAATATAAGTCAACGTTAAATTTGTCAAAAAAAGCAGTCAAAGTCATTGTTAATCAAATTAGCGACCATTGTAATTGTAAATTATTGGTAATTTTTTAAATTATAAATTAACTTTATTGTTTTAGTTTACCGAAAGATTTATGCATTTTCTTAAAAGAAGATACTAATTTTATTTTTTTTTATGCAGATGCAACTAGGCAAATGCTCTCAATTTCACAATGGGATTGGGATTGGGAATTTGAAGCTAATAGTACTTCAATAATCACATGTGACCGTTCTAACAAAGATTTCGATCTATGTACAATGAAGAGTCCAACACTTCTAGACCAAACTTCATTAACTCTCTTTACATTGGGTGCTCATACAAGAATTCAACCTCACATCCATATGAAAATCCAGCCTTTCCCTCTCAAAAATGATAAAAATGCAATGTCCCCCATTAGAGAACTCACTCTCACATCAGCTCCAAAAAAATCATCTCAATGTAGTGTCACACATCATAGCCCAGCACTAGTATTCAGTGTTGGAGGGTATACTGGAAACTTCTACCATGACATGAATGAAATTTTCATACCACTCTTCATCACCATCAATTCCTTATCCCAAAATCAAGAAGTAATACTTGTGCTCACAGATGTGAAGCCTTGGTGGTACCAAAAGTATGTTGATTTATTATCTACATTTAGCTCTAACCATAAGATCATCAACACAAATAACCTAACAACCACTCATTGCTTTCCATCAGCAATCGTAGGGCTGATAAAGCATGGACAAATGATCATAGACCCTAAATTGCTACCAAACCCTAAAACCCTCCTTGATTTCCATTCATTTCTAAAACGTGCATATATCAAAAAGGACACCCCATTTATGTATCCTAATAGTAAGGGTAAGCCCATTCTCACATTGGTGAGTAGAAAAGGAAGTTCTAGCCGTGATATTTTGAACGAAGAAGAAGTCATCAAGTTAGCTGAAGATGTAGGGTTTAATGTACGTGTTTTGAAGCCATCAAGAGACTCCTCAGTAGCAGATGCATATAAGTTGATTCATTCAAGCCATGTATTGTTAGGGGTGCATGGTGCAGGACTAACAAATTTATTGTTCCTTAGACAAGGGTCGGTGTTGGTGCAAGTGGTGCCTATTGGACTTGAATGGGCATCAGAAACTTACTATAACAAACCAAATAAGATTTTAGGGTTGGAATATGTAGAGTACAAAGTAGAGGCAAATGAAAGTAGCTTGTCATGGGAATATGGAGCTGATAGTCTAGTGATCAAGGATCCAAAAGCTTATACGGAAGGAAAATGGGATAAGCAACTAGTATACCTGAAGAAGCAAAATGTGAAAATTGATTTAATTAGGTTTAGAAATTGCTTGACAAAAGTGTATGAGAAGGCAAAAATATTTATGAATGGTACTAGCTAGGTAACTAGTTAGTTTTTTTTCTTCTTCTTAAACATCCCTCATCCCCTCCCCTCTATTTTAATTTTTGTCTGTTTTATTAATTTTAATAACCATTGGATTTGTGTTCTTTTAGTTTTTATTGATAATTCATTTTTATTTAACTAAGTTTCAATACGATTTTTCATTTATTTTTAGTTAATGTATTTAAACATCCTAATAACGACAATAATAATGTATTTCAATATGATTATAAAGAAAAGCGATTTGATATTACAAACATGGATTTCAAATCCATATCAACAATGATTTTTTTATTTTTTATTTTTGGAACTAACTAGGTCAGACCGGCGAAATGATCCATAAAACTTGGATCCATAGTATAAAATGATAGAGAGAGAGAGAGAAAAAACATGTAAATCATCGTATTCAAGTTGGGTGGTTGAAATGAAGAAGAGCCTAAGATGTTTAAGAGAGAGAGAGAGAGAGAGAGAGAGAGAGAGAGAGACTATAGTAGAAAAGTTGGTAGAAAACATGATTAGATGGTTTGGGTATGTAGAGAAAAGACGTGTAGATGTCGTTGTAAGAATAGTAGATCGGATGGAGGAGACTCAGGTAGAAAGTGGTAGACCTAGGAAAACTACAAGAGAAACTATTATAAAAGATTTAGAGGTCAATGAGTTGGCATGACCCTTAAAAAAAAAAAATATATATATATATATATATATATATATTCATATGAGTCTCATCAACTTCATATGAATCCCATCAAATTCGTTATCGCTTTTTTAATATAATACTCCAACATTGCCTACTGTTAGAGAAATGAAAGAATAGAGACATTCGGGGGGTAAAAATGCAATTTTAGAAAAATTGGAGCGACCCGGGCCATTCGAGGGGCCAATGAATCATCAATCAATAATTCTCTTCTCATATTTTCTTATTCATACCTATTTTTATATGTATTGAAACTATGAGTAGTTAACCCTTTCTAGGCTAGGTCACAAAAGAGGAAATTCCTTGTAATTGTTTGATTATGTAACTTGAAATGATTTTATGATTTCTAGTTGATTACTTTACAATTTTATTCAGTTATTAGTGTTCTTAATGCTTTTTATTTGTTTACGAATGTCCATAAATCAATTTAGGTCACAATGGTTACTAATCCTAACTTTGTTGGCTTTAGCTATTTTAAGCGTTTTATTATTGATTAGATTTAGACATAATCTAATGATAATTGTTACTTTGGTGTTCTTAAACCTTCGAGGGTTATGAGCTTACCTAAGACACTAAGGAGCAGCAATCGTTGATGAGAGTTGGTGATCAATACATTGGTGTAGCAATTTTGTTTAAAGGTATTAAGATCAAGTAATCAGTAACACTATAAAAGTTTAGGAAATGAAATATATCTTAATCATAGTCGCAATAGTCAAGTTGAAACCTTGTGGAGAATGAACTTTTATAAATATTACTACTTGTCAACATACGAGTACACTTGCTAGTATTTTTCCATCAACATTTTTGTGAATTAATTTTTTATCTTTAAGGTCTCTGGATTCTTAGAGTATTTAAAGTTTTTTTTTATAATGGATGGTGTAAAGGTCTTAAGAAAATAGTTTTGACCAAAAAAAAATGATTTTACTCAATGTCGTCAAAGTTATCTAAAAATCTTTAAACTAGGTAAGTTTGAAAGTATTTTGAAAAGCATTACAAACAGAAAATGTTTCTCAGCAAATGAGAAATTTTGTGGTTATGTCGTGACTCTAGAAAATATTTTAGAAACCTCATTCTTTGACAATGTCTTGAGAAAAGAATGTTTCGTCGAAAAATTATTTGATCAAGTATTAGAAAATGTTCTATATGAATTTTTGAAAGTTTACAAAGTTCGGTTTGTTTTTTTGTGTGTTGTTGAGGTTCACCTAAGATAGGTGGGAAACCTTAATGTGGATGTATACCTAATTTGTTGTGTATGTTATGATACTTAGCTCGATCAAGGATTTCTCATGTTGTAGAGTGTAAAATGTTAGGAAAGTTGAGTCATGGTAAGGACATTCTCTAAAAATATCGTAATTATTTAAATGTGTTGGTTGGTTTATGTGCTTATCCGTTTGCTTATTTATTTTTTTAATAAACATTTTATGATGAATTATGTGTCTAAGTGGGGTTATATGCTTTCAATGTGATTTATTTATCTCTTGGAATGTTGTTTTTGCGGAGTTGTGAATAACCACCCTAAATGGGGCTATGTTCAGTCAATGTGATTTGCTGAAGTTTTGTTTAATGAAATTATGAATAAAGGTTGTTTTTTATAATTTTGCTGAAATATGTGTTTGAACAAGCATGTTGCTGAGATTGCATGTGCTAAGTAATATGTAAGTTGTGAATTAGCATATATGAGGAATCTTATGCTCAAACAGTTCAAAGTAAAAAGTATGTTGAACCGGGCAACACTGGTGGATGTTTTTGTGAGCCGAGGTATTCTTTCATGGTCACAAGACCAAATCAATAATGTTTGGGCACATACACATAAAAAGATTTTCCTTAATATTCAATCATCTTTTTTATCAATTTCCTCCTTATTATTAAAATAATACTTTTTTATATGTGTGTGACCAAACACTATTTCCTTAGTCCTATGACTGTATTAGAATTTCTCTTGTGAGCCCGCTATGGTTTTAGATGTTCCGTGTGAAGGAACACCTACTATCCTCTACAGAATTATGTGCATGTGGTGGCGGTTGTAGTTGTGTCTCATGTAGAGTCTGCATCTTAATCTATTTGTGCATCATTATATATTGTATAGAGAATGTTTATCTTATGACATGTAGAATGCCATGTATGTTTGCATGCTATATTTTCGTACATGTATTGTTTTTAGATCGTGGCCATTTACTTAATTATCCTTTGGAAATCATCGCTACGTCACCTGTTTCACGCAACTTTACTCCAGCCTAATAAAGAATAGGGGTCTTTTAATCCTCATTTTGCATTATACTCGAACCAAAAAGAAAAGAAAAAAGAAAAACTAATCTTAGAAATATTATAAGATATCTGAATACCATATGTGATTATACAAGATAAATTAATCTACTTTAACATAACCAATAGATATTTCTTGTATTTTCCTTTGTTTTTGACGTTTTATATTTTCCTTTTGATAACAAATACAATGGATGTTTTCAAAATACTAAAAACAATAATTCAATCACTTATTTTTATTTTGATATGGCAAAATATCGTTCACATTAATAAAAGTCAATGTACAGATTCTTTTAAAAAAATTAATTTACAAAATATGGTACTTATTCATTGTAATATAGAAACACACTAATTTTTTATGTAATAAAATTAATATTCCTTTGACCATGAAATAATCAAATTTACTAATTTTGTCCCAAAAAAAAAATCAAATTTACTAATAAAAATTGACCCAATTGATAAGGATTAAATTTGTATCTAACAATGATCTAGGTTTAAATCTTGCGTTAATGAGTGGTCCAATATTTTTTGATAATATGCAAGTAATTACGTAAGAGTTTTCTAAGTCATAGAATTTTTTTATTTTTTTTGGTACATGAGTCATAGAATTTTTTTACCTCAAAAAGAAAATGTCTCCGAATTTTTTTCTAATCTTAGCGGGTCCTTTGATATACAACTCAAATAAAAATAATTTCCATGTAATAGAAATTAACAAATTTCATGCAATAGTCTACACAGGTTTTTCTAGAAATTTACAATTTTAATATAAAAATATTTCAGTGACATATAAAATGATTTCAAATTATTTTTATCGGATATATAATATAAATTTTCAATTAAACGTGAACTTTATAAAAATATGTATCTCATAAAAAAAATTGAACACCGTAACAATACTCAATTGTTTGACCCATTTAATTTGACCTCTATATATATATATTAAAGAAAGGGAAAGCTAAGTCAAGGATACGGTGCAGCTACTAGGTAACTAAGGGCTCTATTCGTTTTAGAATTTAGATATAAAAAAAAAAAAGTTGCATTCAACGCTTGAAAGAATAATTTCATCCATATATATGCATATCACTCACTCATTCATAAAATTTGCATTCAACGCTTGAATTAATTACTGACAATTTTTGTTTGTCTTTCTTCAAACAGTGTATTCTGATGAAACATAGCCATAACATGTTGGAGGGTAAGACAGCAACATTGTCAAAATGGGCTATATTGTCAGCTGTGTTGGGACTCATCTTCATTTTCCAGACAACTGTATTGCAAGGTATCAACAAACCACATATTAATCAATTATTAAGGATTGTTGTGTAAGATTAATCCATACTTGTTTTGTATGTAATGTTTTTTATTATATTTTTGCTGATTGTTATTTTGAGAAATTATAATTAAGAACATAATCTCTTTCTAACAATTTCTTTGACACTTATCGATCTATTATTAAGCTATCTGAGTTGCACTACTTTATGTCGAACACAATTTCAAAGTGTGAAACCCACATTTATTTCACTACAATAAAAGAGTATGTGTCAAAAAGAATGTTAGAAAGAGAATATTTCTGATAGGCTGGGCATGTTGTTTTTGTATACACAATTATTTTTTTATTTATTCTTTTGTCATGATACATAATTATTTATTCCATTTCATATTATGAAGTTTATTATTTACGTATAATTTTTTTCATAATTATAAAAAAAAATTATGAAAAATTTATCCATAAAATCTTATAGATATTAGTAAGTAATTCATTTTTATAAAAATAAATTCACTTTTTTTTTTATGCAGATGCAACTATATCGAAAGAGAAACTAAGGCAAATATTCTCAATTTCGCAGTGGGGTTGGAATTTAGAAGCTAATAGTACTACAATAATCACATGTGATCGTTCTAATCAACGTTTCGATATATGTTCAATGAGTAATCCAACACTTTTGGAGCCAACTTCATTAACTCTCTTTACATTGAGCCCCCATACAAGGATCCATTCACACATCAATGTGAAAATTCAGCCTTATACTCTCAAAAGTGATAAAAATGCAATGTCCTCAGTTAGAGAAGTTACTCTAACATCAGCTCCACCAAAATCATCTCAATGTGGTGTCACACATAATATCCCAGCATTAGTATTCAATGCACGTGGGTACAATGGAAACTTCTACCATGAAATAAATGACATATTCATTCCACTATTCATCACCATCAATTCCTTGTTCCATGATCAAGATGTAATACTTGTGATCGTAGATGGTATGACATGGTGGTACCAAAAGTATGCTGATTTATTGAATGCATTTAGTCCCCATCACATGATCATCAACACAAATCACCTAACAACCACCCATTGTTTTCCATCGGCAGTTGTAGGGTTGATAAAGCATGGACCAGTAACCATAGACCCTAAATTGTTACCACACCCTAAAACCCTACTTGATTTCAGTGCATTCCTAAAAAATGCATATATAAAAAAGGATACCCCATTATTGTATCCCAACAATAACTCTAAGCCTCTTCTAACATTGGTGAATAGAAAGGGAAGCTCGAGTCGTGTGATTTTGAACCAAGAGGAAGTCATCAAGTTAGCTAAAGATGTAGGGTTCAATGTACATGTGTTGGATCACTCAAAAGACTACACAATGGCTAATGTTTATAGGTTGATTCATTCAAGCCATGTATTGTTAGGCGTGCACGGTGCAGGCCTAACGAATTTATTTTTCCTTAGACGAGGCTCGGTGGTGGTTCAAGTGGTGCCTATTGGACTTGAGTGGGCATCAGAAACTTGCTATAAAAACCCGAGTCCGTTTCTGGGGTTGGAATATGTAGAATACAAAGTAGAGGCAAATGAAAGCAGCTTGTCATGGAACTATGGAGCTGATAGCTTAATGGTCAAGGATCCAAAAGCTTATACGGAAGGAAAATGGGAAAAGAGTATAGTATACTTGAAGAACCAAAATGTGAAAATTGATTTAGTTAGATTTAAAAAATGCTTGATGAAAGCATTTGAAAAGGCCAAGATATTTATGAATAGTACTAGTCAGGTAGCTAGTTAGATTTTTCATTTTTTTTTACCTTGAAAAATACTTTATATCCCTTCTCCCATGCCTACTCTATTTTACTTTGTGTCTGTTTTATTTGATACAAATAAAAGTTTAATTGGATTTGTGTTGTTTTTAATTTTATCTACATTGGATTTTGCTTTGTCCCAAATTTTCCTATTCGTCTGAGGTTAGATTTAGGATCCTCTTGTTTGATCCAAGTGTGTTCTTTAGTATGCGCTAATTAATATGCGACTTGCATGGAAGATGGAGTTAGAAGGGTGATCAACAGAGTCACGGTCCTCTCGAACTTTAAATAAAAATTATACTAATATGCTATAATATTTTTCAGTCTCAATATTTATTTTTTGTAAACTTTATACAACATTGTATATTTACGTATTTGACTCTATATTGGTTTTAAACACTTAAGTTTCTAAGATTAATTGCATTATTCCTTAACTAAAATCTTTAACACCGAAAAACAAAGTAGAGTTTTTTTCGTATAGAAGAATCGTAATCCTTAAGTAGAAGATGCAAAACACTTATTCCTCTATTGTGATTTTTTTTGGCAAGCTTTGGTATGGTATTTCTCACTGGCTTGGTTATCACTTAATATTTCCTGGAAATGTGTAAGATCATTTATATCAATTTAGCACCTTTAGCGGCTTCTCTAACAGCAAACACTCAACCTGAATCTTATTTGGCTATCTTGTGTGTGGGTGATCTGGCTTGAAAGGAACGCTCGAATATTTCACCAAAAAGAAGCTTCTTTTAATCAACTATTAGATAAAGTTAAGCTTCAATCATACTGGTGGATGAAAGCGAACCGCCCTAACTTTGTTTTCTCCTACCATTCATGGTGGTTGAACCATTTACCTTGTTTGGGTATATTTATGTAACAAGGTAGTTTTTTGTTCCTGTTTTGACTGTTTCTGCATTCATGTAATTGACTCTCTCAGCTGGGGTTTTGGCACTCCTTGTGCTGAAATCTCCAGGCTTTCAGTATTTTAATCCATTTTAGTTTCTTCAAAAAAAATCCTTAAGCAGAATACCATTTTATGATTCCTCATTGCAATTTCTCTTAGGAATATTGAATCATTGCATCCGCGCCACAACCAATGATTTACTAGTCGCGATTGCATCCTCCTAAGTTTGCATTTAATTTGTTGTTTCATATTCTCTTTCCGTGCTATTCAAATATTGTTTTAGTCTCATCATTCTCTAAACAAACATCAAGGTACTTAACCTTGTATCCTTGAAATTTCTTATAATTTTAGATATCTATGAATTTTGAATATATCTTATAATTTCTTAAATATCTTGTATGTATTGTGTATTTGGAATTTATTTTTTCTTCAATAAATTATACTTTCAACTCGGTCTCCCAAAACTAAATTTTGACTCCATCCCTGGATGCATGGGCTTGTAGTACAAATGATTTTCTAAGAAGTTTTCCACGAAAGTATATGAGTGAAGATAAAACGACGTTGAATCGATCAATCTTAAGAGTAGCACGAGTCAATACAACTTAGTCCCTCTGGTCACCAAATATCAATCAACTATATATTTTAAAATATAAAATGCAAGATAAATTATCAAAATAGCCTAATTGACACATAAACAAAACCGAGGATTATTTTATCAAAATAAGTTAAACTTCCTTTTTTCGGTCAAGTTAAATTCTTATTTTTATTCCACCAAAACTTATTTTTATTTGAATTCTCCTTACTTTTGCAACAAGTAGGGATGAGAATAGGTCAGGCCGGCCTACGGGGGTATACGACCTAGCCTACGATAAGTCATGATAGACCAGACTTTTTCTTAAATAAAGAAGGCCTTGGTTTTTTTTAGAAACATACTTAGCTTAAAAGGTCAAGCCACAATCCATTAAAAAAACCTCTTAGACCTATTTAAGTAAATATGTAAAATATTTACTTAAGTATAATATTAGCCCACTTGGGTTGATACGGTGGTGTTGGCTTGGGACCTTGGAGTGTACTTCTCCTCAAGGTCTTTGGTTCGAGTATTATGATAAATTAGAATTGAAATAGGATGTAATATATACTCAAGTTATCTAAAAATTCATGTTAAATATGAAGAGATTTTAATCTCATTAATCTATTAGTTCGCTAGTCTGTTTATAGATTTTCAGACATATTGTTAAACAAGCTACTAGTACGTATTAGGGTTTCAGAAGGTCAGACATTACAACATAAACAATAACTTTGACCACCATTATGTGTAATGTCTACCACTTTGATCAGCGCCAATGCCAACGACCATAAATATTAAAATTATTACTAAATAAATTATAAATTTTTATATCAGACTAAAAACCGAAACTAAATATTATTTTTCAAACTAAATAATCAAATAGTACCATTTTTTTTCAACCACATCATTTGTATAAAATCTCACATAATTTCTTTTTCTTAATTTTTCCCTTTACGAGGTAAATAGTTTTTGAAAATTCTTTTCTTAATGTTGAATTTACCTCAATGAATACTTAAAAAAAAAAAAAAAAAAATTACTCTTATGCTTACAAAAACATCGTTTTCATTGAGAACCTCTTTTTCGGGGTCAACTGTCCTTGTCGTAAAACAAAAAAGACACAATGCAATCTCTATTGCATTTGTATCAACAACATCATCATCATGCACTCATTAGTTCAATACCAACCAAACCCACTTCGCATGTTCCTTCCAAACCCACCATTTTTCTTCGTAACCGCCACAACTTTCTTCGCCCTCTTCAACTTCAAGCTACTTCCTCCCACTCTTCTTCTTCCTTTCCATTCAGGTACGCCACCTTTTATTGTTTTTTATAACAACCCTTTCATCTTATGTTGATTTCTTGCTTATGATTATGTTTTGGTGATAAAAGTGTTATTTCTTGTTTGTTGGTTGGTGAAAAATGGTAGTGGCAATGTCTATGATAGATCCTAATGTTGTCCACGTCAGCAATGTATTTCTACATGAATGTTATGGCTTTTCATTTCATATTGGTGATGCATTTTGTTTGGTGTGGAATTGAATTTACTGTTGTTATGGTCTTGGTAATAATATACAAATATTTTCCAATCAAATCGTATACAATGGCTGCACCTGAGCTGTTTGTTGTAAGTGCAGTTGGATCTTGCACTTCGATCCAACAGCTTTGTAGCCATTGCACCGGTGCAAAGCTATTGGATTTAGACTTAGATTCAATAGCTTTGCAGTGACTGCATTGATGTACGTGTTTGGATTGATAGTGAAATTAAAATAATCACGGTGAGCCATCATGGTTTTGATAAAAAAACTACACGTTGAAGCTTCACAAAATCACACATGTGATTTTGCCAAACTCACAACCAATCTACATGTACACTAAGTTCGACAAATATTAATTAATAAGACTAAAACAAAAAAATAAGAAGGATCAAAAAGTAAATTTTCCATGTTTCAAATTAGAAGCAACAAGAATTTGTTGTAGGGTCTTAGCTAGAAGAAGTTATTAGAATTTGGGTTGAGTCTAACTCAACCTAACAAAACCGGTTTGTAAAGTGATGATTGCCTCCGCTTATAATGTTCAGGCCTTATCGCTTCCAATGTGAGACTCTTTAACACACATCCCTCATGAACTGGGCTGGGCATTTGAAGCGTGTCCCGAGTTGACTTGCCCAATAAAGGTGACATGATAGAGGGTGGCCGAACGGATCTTGGATACGCTTTTATACCATATTAAACTTATGGGTTGGGCCTAACTCAAAACCTTACAAAACTGACTTGTAAGGTGAGGATTGTCTTCACATATAATGTTCAGACCTTATCTCTTTCATTGTGGGACTCTTAACAAAAGTGTGTATTACAAGGACTAAAAAGTTTTAGATCCTGTAGTACAATATATCCAAATCATGTTTTCTTTTTCTTTTTCTTTTCTGTCTTTTGTCTATTAGAACACAATAATTGTTTGCAGGTCAAAAGAAGAGACATGAATGGAAGTGAACTTTTGTCCCCAATGAAAATTTCCTGCTTTTATGTTATTTAATATTGCTGGTGAGAGCAGGAAGTGATGCAGTTAATCCAAGCATCCAGTTATGTATCCCTGTGTACACCTATCTGTCAAGCATACTTTCTTAAATATAACTAGCATTTGTGGCAGTGGCTGTTAATATGCAATCTGAAGAGCATCCAGAGCCTTTTGGTATGAGAAAGGAAAATGCATAAATTATCAAAATTCCTATGCTCTCTAATTGTTTTCAGCCTTTGCTATATAGTTTGTGATTAGTTTAGTATTATTTCAGATTTCTTCATCTTGAAATTGTTTAAGTCTCTCTATGGACTCTAGTGAGAGTTGCTTTTACAACAAGAAAGAAACCTTTCCTCGATTACAAAAAATGGGATTTGGATCCTAAATAGCAAGAATCGAAAATGAAAATTACAGTAGTAGGACTGGAACTATGGCAACCAGGCTGTTTTTGCTTCCAAATCCCACTGTTGCTACTGAATTATTTCCTCTCTTTCACATTCTCTGCGCCTCATATTATCATTCCAACAAAAGAATTCCTCAACTTCTACTACTACTCGCTAGTCCCTACTATCTCTGCACTCAAGTTATGCTCTAGAATAACAGGATTCCCATTCGATCTTCCTTAGCTCTGTGTGTTGATCAATCCGTAAAGGCGATAGAAACTTTTGGTGTGGCGTTTTTTCTTCCAATTTTGTCCTTTATTTAAGCTGTTTTTATTTATAATTTTGTTACTGTTTACCCAATCAAATAATTGAATTTTCTATACTTATATATAAAGGGAATATTAACTTTTGGTATAACCCTATTTTATTTACAATCCTGTCCTTTACCCAATCAGAGAAGGAGAAAAAGGAAAGAAAAACAAGAGACCAAAAAACGCGGACGGGCAAGAACATTAGTGCCTGTATGCACGCTAATTTATCATAATAGTAATATAAATCTTAGACTGTAACTTCTAACGGTTTAACCATAGAAATAGTTTGTTGTCCAAGCTTTTGGATCAATATCCGACAGTTTCTTTTGGTGCAGACATTCAGGTAAAACAAGAGTGGATGAAAGTAGGAGCTTGACTTTAGACACCATCAGACACTCTTTGATTAGGCAGGAAGATAGCATAATATTCAATCTTTTGGAGAGAGCTCAATATTCTTATAATGCCGACACATATGACAAAGCATTCTTCTCAGACGGTTTTCATGGCTCTTTGGTTGAATATATGGTCCACGAAACTGAAAAGCTTCATGCACAGGTTGTTACATTTTTGAGGCAATGAAAATATTGAAAAGAAAAGAATTTCATGATTAAAATTTTTGTGCTTGGCTTCCCTTTTTAAATTAGGTGGGAAGATATACAAGCCCAGATGAGCATGCTTTCTTCCCTACAAACTTACCTGAGCCACTGCTTCCTCCCATGAAGTACCCACAGGTTTTGAAATTTTATCTTTCTTTCTTGTTACGTACGTGAAAATTCATTTGATATTTCCTTTCATGAAAGTATTTAATATTTCTCTTATTTTGATAAGTTTGGTGAGTAAAGATTGGAAAATGATTGTTCTTGTTTTTAACTTTTTGGTGAGAATGAGAGGCTGATCATACCATTTGGCATGTTATAGTAGTTGATCAATATGGCATCTAAAGGGAAACAATTTTAACTCTTATTTTAAGACTACCAGCTTCTGTTTAAAATGGGGGGGTAATGTATCAGCCCTTCCATTATAATGCTCAAGAGGAATTCAAACTTACTTGGTCTTTTGTGGGTTGAGGTCCTCTCTTGCATCAGACACTTTCAGTAGAACAGAGAGAGGCATAAAGGAGAGATTAATGTATTGATTTTTTTTATCACTCTAAATCTCATTCTCCTACTAAAAGTGTCCGGTACTGGAGAGGATCTCAATCTGTCTTTTGTATATTATGGAGAACACCAGATTATCTTATTGACCTTATATTACATTAGTCATCTGTGGAGCTGAACCATTTCTTTACACAAAAAATCCAATTTTTTATTTTGTCTTCAATTTCACTCATGAACCTTGATACTGTTTTTCTTCCAAAACCCAATTTTCTTCATGGGTTATCTAACATTAGTCATCTGTGCTCAAAACTCAAAAGAAAATAACATATGCATTTGTACGTCCAAAATTAAATGTAGATCATACATGTAAGTGATTACATGTTCATCCAACATAAATTGCAGGAGTTTTAGTTGATTTGATATACTAAGAATTTTATGAGTACTTTCATCGGAAAAATATAGAGAAAATTCACTAGCATGAGTTGCACTCTATGACCTATTGACCATTCTAGGTCAAGCCACATGCAGTAGCCACTTTATAACATGTAATTTCATCCATTATATTATCATTATCTCTTTATTCAGTTCAGTTATTCCCGTATAGTAACACCTTCCTACTTCGTTTGACTGAATTGCTTGACGCCTTGACTATCAATTCATAAAAAAAGACTAGTTCTTGCTTTTAGTTTTTGTAATATTTTGCTGATGGATTTTTGACTGATCTACCTTCCATTTTCTCTTGTATACATAACTAGGTTCTGCATCGCTGTGCCAATTCAATCAATATAAACAAAATGATTTGGAATATGTATTTTAAGGATCTCCTTCCAAGATTGGTAAAAGCAGGAGATGATGGTAACTGTGGATCAGCTGCGGTCTGTGACACTCTTTGCTTGCAGGTACTTATTAAGCTTCCACTGTCACATAACATATTTTATCATTTTCAACAAAGTTAGAAGAAATTGATGTGTGGTGTATAACAGTGAAATCCACCGTAGAGGCTCCATATGGTGTAGGAACAAAATGATGACCTCATTTATTTGCCTATATTTAAATTTTGAGTACTAGAAGACTATTATTACATTTTACTTTGCATGAGATTATCTTAATTAAACAAAATTCAATATTTCTCAATAATCTCCTTCAAGCTAATACACAAAATCGATATATTATTACTATTATATGGATACTTCATATTATAAACAAATACCGTGTTTTGTTATAAATTATAATCGTTACAGGCTCTCTCAAAGAGGATCCACTATGGAAAATTTGTTGCTGAGGCAAAGTTTCAAGACTGCCCTTCTGTATATGAGGCTGCCATTAAAGTGAAAGTAAGCATTTACTTGCCTTATAATATACTACCTCGGTCCTAAATATAGGACTCTCTTAAGATTTATCCATGTCCCTTTACCAACATACCCTTTACATTGCAACACAAAAATTTATCTTGATATGGCTTATCTTGATTCATAGGACAGAAAACGGCTACTGGAGTTGTTGACATATGAAACAGTGGAGGCATCAGTGCAGAAGAGAGTAGAAATGAAGGCAAGAACATTTAGTCAAGTGGTAAAGATCAATGAAGCGGGTGATGTAGCTGATCCGGTATATAAAATCAAGTCAGGTTTGATTGGCAATCTTTATGGTGAATGGATAATGCCTCTCACAAAAGAAGTGCAGGTTGAATACCTGTTGAGAAGACTTGATTAAACTGAAGAAGATGGCTTCGTCTTTTTAGAACTTGATCAAGTAATTTTTGCGTTTCAATTCTTAGAACTTGATGCAAGTACTCAAGAACTCTAGGTTGAGGGAAGTTTTTCACCTATTTCTTGAGTGGAGGAGAATGATGAAGGATGCTGTTTATCAGATTTTTTTCCTTTAAATTTTGTGACTTTTTAGGTTGAGGAATTATCTCTTATTCATGATCAAGATTCAGGGATAGTTGGACTTTTATTAATCTCAGAATTTAAGTATTTCTTCAAGTAGATTAACATAAAGTGAAGTATTGCATTTGTGATTGAACAAAATTAAGGTTTTTCTTCAAGCATGGAGTAACTTCTTTATCTTTCAAGTTTAATAATATGGACCTATATGGTTCCATTAAGATCATTGAATCATCTACCAAATGATTCTTGAAGAAACTATATGCTTGTGGAATCAAGAGAATTGATTATATATGTTATCTAGTTTGTTAACAAACGAAGTGTAATAGGACATTATCATATGATATTTAGATCCCATCACGTGCTTATTCAACCCTCTTATTATATTTATGGTTTAATTACACTTTTGGCCTTCTAAAAAAAACAACTCTTTCCAGACCTCCTAAGTTTACTTTCTGTTGCAATTTTGACCCAGTCAACGCTGACATGGATGCATTTTTGTATTTTTTTATTTTGTAATTAAAAAAATAAAAAATTAATAATTTTTTTATTTTTAGTTTTTGTAATAAAAAAACAAAAAATATTGTAATTAATTTTTTTATTTGTAATAAAAAACAAAAAAAATATTTTTTGTAATTAAAAAAACAAAAAAAAATATTTTTGTAATTAAAAATAACAAAATTATTTTTTTAATTACAAAAATTATTTTTTTTAAATTAAAAAAATAAAATAAAATAAAAAATTTTACACACGTGTCCGTTGACTGGGTCAAAATTGGCGTGGGGGGCCAAAATTGCAACATACATAGGGGGCCTGAAAAGAGTTGTTTTTTTTAGGGGGCCAAAATCACAACTTTGAAAAACTTAAGAGGTCAAAAGTGTAATTAAGCCTATATTTATCTCTATCATATATTGACAATTAATCTGCCCTCAAGAGTTTCATCCAATACAAACATAAAGATAATTCTCAAACGTCTTTAAAAGGTTATTTCTATTAACAAAAATTTGATAAAATGTTGGTGATCCTTAAGAGAAATTCTAGCATCAACGAGATGAGTCACCAATCCTTTCTAAGCTTCCATGCCTATTCCAATGTTTTTTTTAACATCTTTACCATTATAATACTTATTGCTTTTTGTCTCATGTAATGTAAAATCATTAAGATAATTTTTGTAAAAAAGTTTATGCGATAAATTTTTTGAAGGGGCTAAAAAATTTCACAAGAAAATTCTATGTAAAGTTGCTGAGGTAACAAAAGTATAAGATCTATCATATTTGAAGAAAGGACGTCTTTTTTCTTCATAAAAATTCAATTTGACTAAAGGAGACACTATAATTTTTTAGTTTTTTTTTTTTTTAACAAATTCAGTTTTTTCTGTACAAAAGCAATAACATTCCATCGTATGAAAATAATTATATAAAATAAAACAATAATGGAGTAATATTAATCGGACAAAAGCTAAGCAAGTCATGAAATAGCTGGAAACAATTAAAAACAGGGTGCGATCCAAGGCATTTTGTCTCAATTTTCTTCTCAACAATTGGAAGCTTCGATCAAAATGAAAATAGAATCATGTATGATAGTGTCTATTAATCTTTTGAGCTGGAAAATGGAATTTGGTGACCCCACCATGTGTATAATTTTTCATTGGCACATGTTTATCATAAATATTAGCCCAATTTAGTTTTTTTTTTTTCTTTTTTAGAATCTAGATCTTATCATAGACTCATAATGGTCCCCAAAATTAATTTAAACTTCGGTGTGAGGAGGAAAAAACAGTACTTTCTGTGATAAAGATTTTTGGGAACATAGTGGCACGTATAAAAAAAGTTACAATAATAATAACTAGTGATGATATAGAAGGAATAAAAATAACATTTCCTCATTTCATAAAATATCCATATTGTTTACGCATGTAAACAGAGGTTATGAGTTATATATTTAGTGAAGCTTTTTAGGAGGAGCTTCAAAAATACTCAAAAACGACTAAAACAAAAATAGCAATGGTTAGATCTTTTTTCGCCTTCTAAATATCTTCTTTTATACTCGTCACTTTCTTAACCTACTAGACCTCTCTTTGAATGTCCAGACCCATTATTGGAGTTTGCTACTTGTTCTCTATGTAGCTTGTTTCTATAATGTGCAGGGAACTAGACATCTTACATCATTTGTTTGTGCATGACATGTGACACATGTCATGAAATCCTTCTTATGATGATGACATATTTCACTTGATGAACGGTCACGTGAGAGAGCTCTTTGTGTAGTTGATCAAGATGGAGGTCTACTTGACCTGAATGGTCGAGCTAAACTAATCATATCTTGAATGGTAGTGTTGAGCACATCGAATGGCGGAGTTGAGTTAGGTATACCTTGAATTATGGAGCTCATCGAGACATGCTCAAGGGTGGAGCTCATCCAGATATGTGCAAAGGTGGAGCTGACCTAAACATGATCTAATTGGTGGAACTTAGTTAGGTATGCTGAAGGGTGGAGCTCAACTAAACATGATGGAGGAAAAAGAAAAGGTAGAATAGTAACAAGTGAAATGGTAAAAATGAATGAAAATGAGAAGTTGGTATTTGTCCAAAAAGGAATAAACTCGTGTAATCATCCATCCAATCCAAATCCTCCTATCTAGGCTTCCACAACAAATTTCAACCATAAAAAGGTTGGATTCTCTCCATTCATACTATATACATGCATCTCATCTCTTCTACACTTTTTAGCTCACACAAATCCTTTTTAATATTTTACTCTCTCTTATATGCTCTTCTTAAAACCGTAGATTTCACCGTTAAGAAACCAGCTCAAATACATCCCTTTTTTTGTAAAATTTTTTTATAAGTCATGTTAGTTTTAATTTATAAAGAAAATAGTACATGTCATTTATTTATTTGTTGGTTAAATAGGGGAATTTGATACAATTAGTTAGCTTAGCACACACGAAATGAATAATGTAGTGTATGGAATACTCATTTCCATGGTTTTTTTTTTTCTATTTCACACCTTTTCATTGTCTATGGTCATTGAATGATACAGTATTGGATTTTAACTACTCTTATTGAACTTGTGAGTGTTTACTAAAAATAAAGTTTACATATGAGTTAACTCGTTTTCATGATCTAAAACCATAAACTCCTAACCGTTTTTTTTTAATTATAGGTTGTAAACTTGTAAGAGTTAACTCAAGAGTTTAACAACCTTGTTTCAAAATTAGTTTTACGCCTCTATAATTAATTTTAAAATCAAAAGCTATGATTTTTAACTTCAAGTTAAAATCAATTTTAAAGATAAAATCAATTATACTAAGTCTCTATAATCAATTTTATCTCCTTCAAAAATAAAATCAAACTTATAGGTAATAATGAAATATTAAGTCGACAACTTTTGGTTGTCCAACATTGTGTGTTTGTATACTATTTCACTTCTTAATTAATTGTTTCTCTCTATCAAAATTACATCAGTAATACATAATATCTTTTTGTACTGTTGTTAAATAGTTGTTGATTTTTACATGTTTAAATATCATAGCTAAAAAAATACAATCAAAATCCACATTTAAACAAATAAAATGCTTCAAACAAAAAAATATTAAAAAAACCAAAACTCAAAAAATAATAAAAAACTCGCAATTTATTTTTAAGAAATACTAACTAATACTTTGAGACACTCTTTAAGAATCTTAAAGGATAAGTTTTTATGAAAAGTTGTGTATTTAATACATTAAAAATTAAAGTATTTAATATTTTATATGAAATAATTTTTAACTTTAGCATCTTTAGCAAGACGTTTTATTTAATTTTTGTTGTCAAGAAAGAACAAACACATGTGATCATTTATTCATCCAAATCATCATCATCCTATAATGCTTCCTCTACAAATTTCAACAAAAAGTACCCTCCCTCCACCTTCCAAATCTTTATTAAAAAAACCAAAAACAAAAGTAAAGTTAAAAAAAGTAAAAATAAAAAAGTGATTGTACTTTGATCGAGAAAGGTGATGCGAGTAAAACGCCGCATTACACAGACAGTGTATTGTGAGCATCAGCTTACTTTGTCTTTTTCTTGTTGCCAGCTAGACAACAAGACAGACATTTTCCATATACAAAAGGTGTAAGTGAACCATTTATTATCACTTCACATTCACACACACATACCCTTTTTCTTCTTCTTGTGTTGTGTTGTTTTTGTGTTCTCTCATCACATTGTAACAACAACACAAGATGGAGAAAGCTCTTACTAAAGTGGCAAGCTTGAAGATTGGACTTGGTGATTCATGGATTACAAAGAAAGCTAAAGAAGAGTTCACTAACATTTCTCAAGACATCAATGTTAGTACTAACTATTTATGTCTTTGTTTGCATTGCATTGCATTTTGTTCTTTTTTCCCTTTAATGTGGTTTTTTTGGATTGTTAGTTTGACCCTTTTCATGGGAAGTTTCCATTTGGGGTTTGAGAGATCTAAAGGAAGGTTTGAAACAACCTTGGATTATGTTTGTTGGTTGCCTTTTCTGATAAAAATGCAACCTTCCCAAAGATTTTAATAGAAGATTAAGTGTATGTTTGGTTCAACTTCTGGATGAATCATTGATTCCAGATTTGTAGAATTGATTTTGACATTTTTGGATATTCCAGAGTATAATTGATTTTAACTCCATAAGTGATTATAACTTAAAGTTAGAATTTTAAGGTTGACTCTACAATTCAGTTTGTCTTAAATTATGGTTCAATTCAATTTTAGAAGAATATATATATATACAAACATAGATTATTTTACATTTAACTCAATTTTAATTGGAATCAATTTTACAAAGTCAGTTCATTCAAAATCAATTTTTGTCACCTAAGACGGCACGAAACACAGTGCTTTAGTGGTTGTCCTTGCCATGCAATGATTTCTTTTTTATGTGAAATTGGGTATCGTACATATTGATGTCTCTTTGGTTTAGGGTAATTTATTTCAATGAATGAATATGCAGTGGACTATGATAGTCCTTTATTTCCAGCTTAAAATTGATTTTTTGGGTATATTAAAAAATGGCCTTTTGGACTGTCAGTGTAGAATGGGGTATGCTTTTCCTTTCAGCTTTAACTTGAGATATTTTCTATGTTTGGATTGTGGTAGTATCATCAAATTTTGTTAATTTGCTACAAGCCCTTTTTTCTGCACCCTTTGATCTGAAGAGAGGAAAAGGGAAATATATGTAACGGACCTGAAAAATTGGATCTTTCAGATAATGAATGAGATTACATGGTTTTTTTCTATCTTTCTAAATCATAGGAACAACATAGTTTAAGTATTCTAGATATAGTTCATATCCGATCATGTGATTAATTTATTAAAAGATTTGTCATTTGTGTATTTTGTTATGATATACAAGTGTAAGTGTAATGCAAGAATTTTGCATCAATCAAGATGCAATGATGTAAATGATAAAACTATTTTGTACATAGTTGAAAATTGATATGCTCATGTTAGATTTTGTCAATGTCAAAATTTGTTGTCTACTACTCTATGGATAAAACCACGTGAGTCGTCAGCCTTTTATCAGTAATATTGAGAAAATTGTTTACCGAACCATGAAGCGTAATAAAATTTATGTCCTAGTACAGAAACCATTCATTTGAATGGCCCTGTTTGGTATTACTACAATGTTTTTGCTGATATAACGTTATTTCTTTTGCAGACTTTCTCAAGCACTGTTGAAGAAAAGGCCAAATGGGTTTTCAACAAACTAAAAGGTATGGATGTGTTTTGACCCTAGATGTTTGTGTGAGTTTATGCATTCTTCCAAGAATTTACTGCAACCAATTGATTCAAATAGACTACTAAGTATCATCATGCTAAACTAGGTGAAAAATGCATCAATTCTACTTTGAATCAATGGTAATCTAGTTATCATGTCCTTGGCATTTTAGACAGCCCGCCATAATAAGTTTTTCATGTGTCACCTACCTCATTCACACTTAGCCCTTTCTCTGACACGCTTTCTCTTATATGCGATAATCATGAGTTTTTCATGCATCTCTGAGTTCACTCTTCTCTAAACCCAGCTAGTTTCTTCATATTGTATTTCATACAATGATATTCATCATGAGATAGTTTCGATCTGTTGAGTTTAAATTTAAATATCAGGTTAATAACCATGTTGGTCCCTCTAATTTAAATTGTAAGGCTTGAGCAATTTAATCCCTCTAATTTATAAAATAACAAATCAGTCCCTTAAATTATGGAACATCAATCAATTAGTTTCTCAGTCAAAATATATCTTTAGTGAACATTTATTAAAATCAATGAAAAACCTGCATATTTATTTGAATAATCTTTTGCTGCATCAAGATAAGGATAAAACCTTTCGATTGTAGTGCTAAAATTTGGAAGGAAAAAAGACTGAAATGACTGACGTTCAATTAAGAGACTAAATTGCTATTTCGCAAATTTGAAGAACATAAAATTATAACAATGGTAACCATAAGTAACAAGGGTATGACTAGTTGTTAACAGTCTACACACGAAATCACAAGACAATTATTATTTCAATGGTGTAGATTATGTCAACTTTTAACATTGTTGACACATTTATATGCTCTGAATGCATTCCCACAGGTAAGCCACAGAAAGGTTTACCAGATCTCCTCAGAGAGTACAATTTACCACTCGGGCTATTTCCTCAAAACATAATCTGTTATGAGTTTGACGAAACCAAGGGTAAGCTGATTGTATACTTACCATCTGCATGTGAGGTCAGCTTCAAGGATTCCTCTGTACTGCGATATGCAACCCGAGTCAAAGGTGTTCTTACAAGGGGAAAGCTTTCAGCAATAGAGGGAATGAAAACAAAAGTTCTTGTATGGGTTAAGGTGACAAGTGTGACAGTTGAGGGTTACAAATCTGATAAGATTTGGGTTACTGCTGGTGTTAAGAAGTCAAGGCCAAAGGATGCTTACGATACACCCCGCGATGCTATTAGAGTATCAGAATTCTGAGTTAGCGATATCAATCATCGTTGTCGTTCTATTAGTATGGAATAGTTAGTCTAATTTGTTGGATATGTTTACATAGAAGGTGTAGGGGTTAGGATCATCTTCTCTATATTATATATATTGGATGTACTGCAGTTCTGGTCATTTATTGTCACATTGAATGGAAGTTAATTTGGTAAGCGCTTATTATGCAATACAAATTGAAATCTTGCATATTAAGGGTCCTTTGCTCTCTAAAATCTTTTTTCATTTTGTAAAACTTGCGTTGATTTTAAATTGCTAACAAAGAGATGTAGTGAATAACTATTATAGAGAGAAGGAATGCAGCTAGAAAAAATGCAATTTCACGAACAATGAAAACTTTGTTTTGCCCTTTTTGAAGAAAAAAAATGAGATCTATACTCTCTTATATCTATCAGTTGAAGTGAAAATAAAAATAGAAAACATGGCAAGTAAATGGGTCCCAAGTTTGTTGTGCATTGAGAAACTATTTTTGGAAGAGGAGGTTGAGAATTGGAATTCAGTGTAAAAGTTAACAATGTGCAGGTAACAGTAGTTGTGCAGCCTGTAAGCATTTATCATATGAAACTGCAAATTACTCGAATTGCAGGTTGAAATGAAGAAATATAGGGGTTTGAAACAAGGAAAGTTCTAACAATGATTATGTTTTACAATAACAAAAGAATAAACAGTCAATTTGGTCATTTACTCGACAAAAAGTTTTTAGGCCTACTAGACCAAATTGACTGTTTATTCAATAACAAAACCTGGTTTTAATATCAGCTCTGCAGAAATTAGATGCTCCTTTACTGAACAGAAATGAAAGGTACTGACATACTAGGAAGCATGATTTTTGGTCCATGAACTCCAACTAAGTACATGTTCGAAATCACATCGAGTTTTACAAAAATCATAGTAGCACTGTGACTTCTAAAAATATCAAATTAATCGTCAATCCAAATATGCATGGATCAAAGTTAGGCTGGATGAACCAATATGGCCTCTGCTTCTTTATTTTTCCATTCATTATACTATAAGAAGCATAAATTTCATATGTACAACTGATATCCTTTGTTATTTTGTGGGGGAGAAGGTTATTACTTATATAAACTATTCTGAGAAACTAATATAGTTTCCAGATTTTTTCTAATAAATTCATACATATCATTGAATATGTGAATTTTATTAATCATAAATACATAGGGAAAAATTATGATTAGCTCAAAAATGGGGGGAAGAACTTCTGTTACAATAACTTAATCTAACTTCAACTTTTCTGCTACTTTACTATGAAATTGCATTTGTATCTTTTAGAATCTCGTATAAGGATATAACATTTTCGATCGACAATAGACCAATAATGCACCATTCCAAGAAATCTGACTTTCTGTTCTGGAGAACTTCTTGTAAAAAATGAATATTGTGCTGCAATTAGCCAAATCAACATGATAAGCTGTAATTAGATATAACATAATCAATAGTGAAATAATTATCAATATTTTTCAATTTTGATGTTGCCAAATTATAAATAGTAGTTCAACAATTTTTTTTTTCAGTTTTTCTCCTTCCCCAATATTAGTTGTTGCATATTAAATACATACAATAAAAACATTGAATACACAACCTCAAATACATAATAACTATGTTAAACATTACTCCCTCCATTCCAAAACTTCTGTTGTTTAAGGTATTTTACATAGATTGAAGAATCACTTAATATTTTTTGAATGAGCAAAGCAACATTTTAATTTAGATTAGATAGGAGTACAAGGGGTACAGGTACTCAACCAGATACACAATAACAAAACAAAGTTAAAGAGAACGCATAATACATAAGAGGACCCCCCAGAAAATAAAAAATATCTAATGTGTATAAGTACCAAAATAAAGCAGCAAATTATGTTAATTATATTTATGGATATATTTGGAAGCAAAATATCAAATATGTCTTGAACTTGTAAAACACCCAAAGTTTTGAAACAACTAAAATGCTTAAACAACCAAAGTTCTGGAATGGAGGGAGTATGAAGTAAATAACTGGTACATCTAGATGAAAAATCAGGCATAATAAGCACATTACTTTGTTCAAATTTTCAAATGCAATGTTCATATAAAATGACTAAGACTTGTAGAGGAGAAACAGATAAAAAATGGGCAGAATAATACCTCTACGAATTTTAATTTGTAATCTAGGTTTCCAAAGCGTTGTGCTACTTCGTACTCCTCCCTAAGATACTCATATATTTGAGCATACTTTGCATCCCTCCAAGCAATTTCTGACCTGATTAATCCATAATAAAACAAGGACAGTGAGGATCAAAACAAGTTCAATAAACTGAACTTTCTTACTATTGTATATGATTAAACGAGTCTATAAAACTGTTTTTAAATATTTAGGTACATTGTAATATTAAATTTTCAACATGTTCTCACATTTGCAAGTGCATATTTTTCTCAGGCCTAAAACAGGGATAATCTATGTAACACCGACACTAGGGAATGATAATACCTTTCGAAGAGACCAACTTTAAGAATCACGTCAGCCAAATTCGAGTTAGCCTTCCCAACAAGCTGAAGCAGCTTCTTCTTATCCATTGTAAAAGTTCCAGTTTTCTCCATTCCACGGTTTATGCCTGCAAACTCTTCAACTAAACCATCAACCTGGTAATTAGTGAAAACCAATGTCAAATTTTCAATGATTGCTTTTTTTTTTGTTGGCATTAAAAATAACCAAGTAATGGAAATAATATGGATTGGTTGCAGTCAGCAATTCACGCAGTTAGCACATCAGTGGCGGTTGGATCGGCTGTCCAGATTTCAAGCTCACTATTTCAGTTTTTTAATAAATCAAAATCTGCACTGAAAGGACCATCTGATCTCAATCCAACGGTCAATGATGTTTTGACTGCAGGAATACAAATCCAAATAATAAGCCATTTGGTATATTCCAACCTGTGAGACAAAATAATCTAGAGCTATGCTTTGTCCAAGCACACTTCCAATTAAACGGATGCCATCGGTATCTAAGGATTTCAGTTCTATGTAGTCGGGACCCCCTTGCATATCCTCAACTAATTGTGGCTTCTCCCTTATTGCATAATCTAATCACAAAACTCACGTTAAAAGATACAGAGACTCAGAAGAACAACATGATTTGTTAGTATATCTGGAAAAAATTACCATCTTTCCTCATCTCTGAAAGTAAACCAGATGCATGCCTCTTAACTAGTTGCAGGTATATATCCACTTCATGATCCTCAATGTTAAACAAAACAGCAGATCCATACTGGTAGACAACCATATAACGACAATTGCTTGCTTTCACATGAAATCCAGGTCCCTGAACCAAATGGCTCAAGTTGTTCAGTCAGAGTTTATTAATAAATCATACTTTATACTGTATAAATAATCTATTTAAATGGTTTCTAATAAAGCAACACAAAAAATCATGTTTTAATTAAGTATTATTGTCCTTTTAGAAAATAGATAGAAGCATAAGAATGTATCCATTTACTTACGATCAATAATAAAACACAATTTGATTCAGGATGCAGCTTAGCAGTTGAAATAAATCAATTATACATAAAAAAAAGGTATGCTGCAACAAATAATAAGGGAAAGGAAGGGAAAGCATGGTTTAAATATTGAAAGGTTTACGTCTTACGGCAAGTGTGAGAGTAATACTCACTCACTGACTCTTCAACTTTTCTATTACAAAAAAAGGTCATGCTTGGCACACATGTAATGTTTTACTATTTTCAAAAACCTCAAAATTCTCTTCTTTTTTTTTTTTTTTTTGCTATTGCTGCTACATCTGCTGGCATAAACTAGAATAGCCGCTGCAACGTCCCTAATAGCAAAACTAGGATAGCATCAAAATTTATAGTGGATTCGTCAAAACCCTCTATGCTATAGGGGTCAACTATCTCTTCTATTTGACAACGTTGGTGATACCACCCAGTTAAAAACCTGCCTAATAATCCCAAACATGGGAAAGAATAGTTACAAATTGAAAGGTTTACGTCATACAGTGAATATAAGAGTAATAGTCACTGACTCTTCAGATTTTTTATTTTAAAAATAGGTTTGTCCCACATGTAGATTTACTATTTTCAAAAACCTTAAAATTCTCATTTTTCTGCGCTGCTACATCTTCTGGCAGAAACTAGAATAGCGGCTGTAATGATCCTAATAGCAAAACTAGGATAGCAAATTCGTCAAACCCGCCGCTATGCCATAGCTCAATTATCTCCGCTATTTGACAACACGGGTGCTGCCACTACCACCCTGTTAAAAACCTGCCTAATAATCCCTATCCACTGTCAGGAAGTGCACATTCTTCCATAGAGGAGCATCAACAAACAACATTGAGGTGTTGTATTCTAATGAACCAGCTTAGCTATAGGGTAGAGATATCTACTAACTATTATCATGGTTCAGTTGTGAGTTGTGACTTCCTATAGACCACAAAATGTTCTAGAGAAAACAAAATAAAACACAATCTTACATTAGCATCCAAATTAAAGTTGCAGAACCGGAGAGCAACATAGTTTGATGCTGAGCGGGAAGATGGAGGTACGACGTTTCTTGGATTGTCAGCCTGGATGCCTTTCAAATTTATACTGCCAAAATCACAAATCTGAGACAGCCAAATCATAGAGAAACAGAACAGGACAACAAAAGCGCGTGTGAGCTGAAAGGGGTCCAATTCAGTTCAAACCCAAACAACATGGAAAATAAACAGAATGCATCACCATAAAAGGAACAAAAAAAGACAAGAAAACTCCAAAGTTTCAAATCTATTGTCCATAAATGCAACAAAATTATGATAGTAAGTTTACTATGCATCTACTGTATTGTATCCTAGTCTCTAATATTTGGTTGTGCAGCTGTAATAAATAGTTTGTTAAGATTAGTGAAATCAGAGACAGGCTTCTCTTATCTGTATATAAGCCAAGCCTCGGTGGTCGAAATTGTGGACTCAAAAAATCATGATACAAATATTCACATTCTCTCTAATTTCTTAACTTTCTGTATCTACTTATCTCTATGTTTACTAATAGCAACAATTCAAAAGCAGAAGATAGGGCAAGGAGACACACAATAACAACAATTGCAAAAAAGGATATAAAAATCATCATACAAATAATAAAGCTAAACGTTTTACACATCAAAATGAATAATCATAATCATAACAAAAATTCCAAATCTATGATTGAAAAAAGTTAAAAAAATCCATTCCTACATGACATAGGCTTGTATTTTAAATCCAAAAATGTTATTTTAATATCAATATATGAGACAACAAAACTCAAACTTTTTGAATAGTCATTGAATTGTTAACGCAGTTCAATGAATGGTTAATGAGTATATTAGGATTGGATAACTCATTAACCGTCTATGTAGCAACGATACTTCTAATTTTAGGTGTGTAGGAGTGTCTGACACCGACATATGACACAAACATGTGTGATTGCATCAAATTATGATAAGGGCTAATAGTCATTTTGGTCCATGTATAACAAGTAGCCACAATAGTCCTTGAATGTATCGAAATTCAAAAATAGTTCCTAATTGTGCACTTTGTTAATCAAAATAGTCTCTCATGTTAAAATGTTCCATTAATATTGTCATATCAGTCCCTCAATATACTTATTTACTATCATATCAATCCTATATGTACTTACTTATTGTCAGTCACTATAAAAAAGAGTTATTGTCAACATTGAGATAGTTTAACGTCACGGAGTATTTTGACTAATGGTAGCTGTGTCATAACACCATTAATAAGTTGCAACACCTAACCTGATATATCTATTAATCAAATCCAACACTTCATTAACAAGATGTCTGAATTGTATTAACCATATCTTATTTACATCAAACACCAATGAAACAGTACCAAAATTGACAACAAGTGACAACAACATAGAAACAAAATTTTAAGAACAACCCATTTGAGAAATGAACAAGACAATAAAAGAGAACATAAGAAGTTTTAAACCTGGTGGAGAGGAAGAAGGCTTTGATGGGGATTTTGACATGTGGATCATCTTCAGGGTCGAGATGAATTGGATCCGGGTCAAGAGGAATTGCGGCGACAGTGAGAAAACGGTTGAAGAGAAAGTGGGGTGTGGATAGTAAAGAAGAAGAAGGTGTTGTTGTTGGTATGTGGCGGTGGTTGTTATATAAAAGGGAAGATAGGGTTTTGATCCATCTTCCACCCATTCGCTGAGAAGAGGGAACACTCTTATTCTTCTTCTGCTGCTTTTGTTGTATTGTCTTCTTCGCCTTTCACAACCCATTTTGTTTTCTGTCTCTTCCTTTCCAAGTTTTTTTTTTTTTTTTTTTTTTTCTAAAATGCACTTTTGACCCGTATGTTTGGCCCATAACAATTTTGGCCCTCTTTTGCAACTCAGTGGTCCTCTTCTATTATGACTGGGTCAATGCTCATGTGACGTCCATATGAGATAAGTCAGTGGCCACATGGATTTTAAATAATTAAAAATAAAATAAAAAACAAAAAAATGAATAAAAAATTAAACTGGCACGTGAGGAGAGAGGAGAGGGATAATGGTAAGATTTTAGGGTTTTTAAACACCAAAATCCATCGTTCTTCTCCAATCCATTCTTCTCCAAATCGTCGCTCCTCCATCACTCTTGTTCCTTCATCTTCTTCATAGATCAGCTTCGTTTTCTTCACCATCCTTTCCTTCGTCCTTAATCGTGTCCAGAAAAACGAAAATGGGTAGTGAATATGAATTTTCTTCTTCATCTGGTACCACAACTCCATTGAAATGCAGAACAAGGTTGGTATGTCACTGTGGTTCTGAAGCTCCATTACTGCTTGTACTTATGATAACCCATATGGTTGTGGGAGGTATTTTCAGAGAAGAAAATGCAACTTTTCCAGATGGTATGACCCTGAAGTGCCTGAAGGACAAAAGAATATTATTCGAGCTTTGTTGAAGAAGAATGATGAATTGTAGGAAAAAGAAAGAAAGCTTGTAATTGCGAAGGCTGCCATAGTTTTTAGGAGTTATGTTGTTGATCTTTGTTTGTTGTAATGTGTTTAAGTTGGTTTGATGTAGTGATCAACAACAAAAAAAATCGTGTTATGAACAAAGTTAAGCCTTAGTTTAATGTGTAATGATCTACAATATGTAATCATCCGTGTTGGAAAATGAATGGATTAATGTTGGTTAATATTTGTTGTTTGAAATTTGTTTTTCTTTTGTAAATATATACCAGAAGAATATCATAGCATAATGTGAAAGGGTTCATGTAAAGCAAGCATAATAATATAGCATCATAATATAAGTCACCAAAGTGGACTTGATCATAACATAAGAAGTAACCATAACTGGTTAAGAAGTAACCATAGTGTACTTAAGCATACATGATTAAAACCAAAACAAAAGATGTAGCAGTAGTGTACTTAATGATACAAACTTAATACCAAACCAAAATAAGTAACCAAATTGTATTGTTAAAGGTTACAATCCAAAACTAAAATCATCATAAGCAAACTTCTTCATCACACTTTGTTAACTGACTGCTGAGTCTCAATTGGTTCCACATCATCAAGCTTCCTCTTCACACCAACTGTCCTAACTTTCCTAGGCACAAGAAGTGTAGCATCTCCCACAATGTGTTTTGCTATTTTGAATGGTGAGGCCTTCTGAGCTGAGTTGCTTGCAGCCTCTGCTGATATGCTTGCAGAAGGTACATAAGGTGCAGGTGCAGAAAATGCAGGTGCAGAAGATGCAGGAAATGTAGCAGCAGGTGCA